>UEXM01001294.1_pt1 | contig 21766 bp, 31 predicted proteins | sample 1796661 | NCBI WGS metagenome assembly UEXM01 (sample SAMEA4772469, study PRJEB27181) | metagenome | reverse complement strand
TTTGTTACCGCAACAATTACAGGAAAAAAAAGTGCAAAAAAAAGGGGCTGCCTTCCGACAACCCCCACACACACAGGAAAATCAGAGCATTTGCTCTGACACAAATATAATCAATTAGTCATTCCGTCAGCATCAGTCTTGCTGATGTTGAACATTGGTGCAGCCTCCATTCCTGAAAGCGTTATTGAATAGCCTTGAAGGTCTGCATAGGCAGTACCTGACGCTGATGTTCCAGCCGTTACCTCAAGACCTGTAGTGCAACCAACTACGAAGTAGCTAGGTGTCTCGTCATTGGTTTCAATGATGGCAACCAAACGGTTCTGAGCCAATAGCTGAATTTCGTTCCTCTTAGTTGTGTCCAACTTGGAAAGAACTACAACTACCTCAGGAGTGAAATAGACTGTCCCGTTTTGAACGTTACTGTTAATGGTTTCGGTGAGGCTTGAAGTTTCCTTCAACTGCTCGTATTTCCAAAAGGCGTTTCCTACAGGTGTAACGGTTACAACTCCTGAAGCATATACGGGCGTCTGCGCCTCCCAATCAGCTAGGCTAGCAAATCTTACTGACTTAATTCCACCAATCGCATCCTTGCAATCTAGGGTGAACCCTGTCGTTAATGCACAACTCATTTCTCTTTTTGTTTTAGGTGGTTAAGGGAAGGGCTTGCGCCCCTCCCGTTAAATCAGTTTTCTTAGATAGCTACCTTACCAACTTGGTCAGGATATGCGAACTGTGTTCCCATCGTGAACTCCATCGCTACTCTGAAGACTCTGTCATCTTGTGAGTACCAAGACTCTAGGCTGCTAGAATCAGCTTCCAAGTCCATTCCTAGGAAGGCGTTACTTAGGCTGAAACCATAAACCCCGTTGAACCCTTCAAGTCCACCAACGCCAACGATTTCAATGTTAGTGCCGGGGAAAACCAAACGCATCGGGTCAAAGTCAGAAGTGTAGTTGTTCAACTGACCACCAACTGATGATAGACCGTTTCCGTTCATTAGAGCCGCAGCAAGGAGTCTGAACTTATCAGTTCCCATGAAGATTTTGAAGTCATTCTGTGCGATAGCCGCAGAAGGGGTATCAACGTAGATACGCTCAATCGCCTCCAATACGTTGCTGAGGGTGATTGCACCTGTTAACGGTGTTCCACCGAAAGCACCTCCAGCCGTGTTGCAGTCTGTGAAAGATGCTGTCGGGATAAGAAGCCCGTCAAACATTCCCAAATTGCCAACGCCTGTTGAAGCGTTACCGCCCCAAATTACTTTTTCCAATTCGTCCTGAACCTTTTCAACAAGGTAGTTAGCGAACTGCTCTTCAAAAGGAAGCGCCTCTTGGTGTGTCCCTGCGGTTAGCTGAGTTCTTAGGTAGTACCCGTTCAACTCCTTTGGGCAGAACTCCATGTTAATCTTCACTTGCTTCGCATCAATTTCACGCTGGGTGTAAGTGATGTCTCCACTTGCAGACCAGCCACAACCTGAACCGTCAGCCATAGTGACATCAGTATCCATAAGGTTGATTTTCGTTGCGCCCTTGACACCAAGTTGAGGCGTCAACATAGACGCAGTTCTTCCTCCGATTAGCGCCTTAGTGATGAGGGGGAAATTCTGTTCTTCAATGTAAGGCTGAAGATTGCCTGCTAGGTTGTTAAATCCCATTTTCTAATTTGTTTGTTTTGTGTTACAGTTTCTTTGATTCAACCATTACCTTTCTTATCTGCTCAGCCATTTGGAAATGGTCAGGCTTGACAAACGGGTTGGTCACTTTCTTTGTTGGTGCTTCCTTTGGTGTTGCAGCCATCTTTTCAATGATGTCTGTTACCATAGTAACCGCTTCAGTTACTTCATCAACGTTCTTCTTAGAAGCAAATGCAGCCGCGTCAATTTCAGACTTGATAAGGTTTGAAACTGCGCCTAGTATATCCTCTTTGAAAGCATCTGCGTCAAACGCTGGGGCTTCTGCTGCGTATTCTTCCTCTTCCTTCTTGCTTTCTTCCTCTTCCTCCTTTGCCTCTTCTTCAACTTCAGGCTCCATAATTTCTACGATAAGGCCACCTTCAGTTCTAACGATTGCACCGCTTTCCATTTCATGTTCTGCGTCAGGTGCGTCAGTTAGTTCACCATCTTCGCCAATAACCTTAACGGTCGCCCCAACTTCTACGGCTGGCTCAATTCTAACGATTGTTCCGTCTGCTAGCTTTGCATCCTCAAAGGATTCTGTAGCCATTTCAACCGCTTCTTCCGTTGCTGGTTCAACTGTTGTTTCAACCTTTGGCTCTGCTTCTTCTGAAAACAGTAGCTTCTTAATTTCAGGCAGTTTGCCCGTTACGAGTTCTGTGATGTTCATGAATTAAAGTGCTTTGAAGTAAATAGAAGGCTCAATTAATTGTGCCACTTAGCCCGCTCCGTAAGAGCCGTAAGAACAAACGTAAGAGCCGTAAGAACAAACGTAATTAAGCCTTTACGGGGCGATTAGTCACGACATGGACGAAACAATAGCCTCAACTATTTCCCTGTCTATTGTCATTTCACGGTCTTCGCTGAACAGCCCTTCAACGGAAAAACCGTTAAAGTCGCCCTCCTTTACTTGCTGCCACACATCGTCATTCTCAACCCTAAACGAGCCAAACCAAGAACCTTCAGGTAGCTTGCCGTATCCTTTAGGCGTTGGCTTCATTTCGTCTATTATGAAAGACTCAAACATGAATACCCCGTCTAAGGCTGTTTCGTGCATCTCATTGACGCTATCTGTGCGCCCTTGCCGCATATACCTATAGACAATCTTGCGTATTGTCTCAGCGTTGAAAACAACGTAGTATTCACGCCCTTCATCGTCCCGTCTGTAGATAGGGAAATCAGCAACCATAAGCGGCCCTGAAATGATACGTTTTTCTTCGTTGGTTATTTCAAACCTGTACGGCTTGGGCTGGTCGCTAAACGCCATCCAATTTCTTTCAATGGCTGGTGTGTCAACTAAGGCAACCGCCTCTACGCCTGCTTCTTCGTTATCGTCAATTGTGAGGTAAATCACGGGTAGTTTATCATCCATCAATTCCGAATGTTACTTGGTTTTCAATTTGTGAAATATTGTTTTGGTTGCCCGTCATTTCTGTTTCTATGACAAAGGCTTGTATCGGTGCTAGCTGTGCCTGTTCTGCGCCCCCTAGTTCTGTAGTTGACGTTGACACCTGTTGCATACTAGGAGCAGAAGCCGCAGCCGATGAAATAGCCGCGTTTGCATTGGGTGGAGCAGGGGCTGTCATGCCTCCCATTGGTGCAGAGTTTAGGGTTGCCGTAGCTGAAGCAATTCCACCCAGCACCGCAGCGACCCCCGTAGCTATTGCGACAAGGTTAGCAGGGTAAGGAACGCTTTGAGCCTGTGCTATTGCGCCCGTCACCGCCTTTGCTGTGTCTATTGCTATTTGTGCAACTGCTATCGCCTTTTGAAGCGCTACGGCTTCCTTAGATTGTTCACCGCTTGCGGCTACTAATTGACCTAGTGAATTTAGAACAGAGCCTGCTGCTGATAGCCCTGCCTCCCTTGCATCTTGCTTTTTCTTTTCTGCTTCGGATATTGCCTTAGCCTCCTGTTCTGCTAACTTGGCTTCTTCAGCGGCCTTCTTTTCTTTAGCGGCTAAGTCTGCAGCGTCCCAAGTGGCTTGAAGTTCTGCTAACCTTACGCGCTTTTCTTCTTCAATGTCTAGTTCGGTGTCGTTTGCTAGGCGCTTTATTTCTGCAAGGCGTTCTATTTCAATTAGAAGTTCTTCTAATTCAAGTTCTCTTTCACTTTTGCCAACTACCCTTAGTTCTTTTTGGAAGTCGGCTAATTCTTTTTCTAGCGCCTTTTGGTTTACTAGCTGTTCAGACCTTTGACCGTTTATCCTTTCGCGGACATCAGCTAATTCTGTCTCTGCATCTATGACCGCAGCCTGTAAATCAACGTTCGTCTTATCTAGTGCCGCTTGCCTTTTAGCTAATTCAAGACGCTTCTGCGCTATGCCTGTTTCAATTTCTAGTTGGTCATCAAGTATCTCACCCAACTTGTCATTCGCCTTAACCCTTTCAGCTATTGTAAGGCTTATGTCGTCCCTCTTTTGTCTTTCAAGTTCTGCTAGGTTCTGTGATACTAGGATTTGCTTACGCTGGGTTGCCTCTAGTATTTTCAGTTCATTTTCTAGCCTAATGATAGCGGCTGCTTCATCAACTGCCGCCTTTGTTGCGTTGGCTGTTTCTTCGGCAAACTCTTTGACCCCATCTACTATCGCGGCCTGTTGTTCTTTGTCTAAGCCTGTGCTGACTTGTATTAAAGCCTGACCGTAATCTTTTACACCTTCTACAGCACCGTCCCAATCTGCTTCAAATAATGCTTTGAAAGTTGTCCCAAGTGCCTCAACGGCAAGCATCAAGCCTTGAAACCTATTGATTAAGTTGTCTACTATAAAGTTCCCTAAGTCTTTTATTGATTGCTTCGGGTCTTCAAAGGCCGCTTTGATTGGTTCTGCCAGCGAACTGATAGAGTCAAACAGTTTCTTGACTAGAATCTCAAAGGCTAGTGTGGCGGTGTTTAGAGCATCCATGACCGCTTGATTTTTCATCAAGATGTCTTTTAAGAAATTGAAAACCTGTAGCGCAATGCCTATGACACCAAGCGCCTTAATCATGTCTCCAAGACCACCAGCCGCAGACTTTATCCCTTTAGAAGCGTTTTCAGCGTTCTTGCCTGCTGCATTAAACCCGTCTGATACCTTTTGCCCAGCCTCCTCGCCTAAATCGCCTAAATCGCCTAATTTGCCTTCAACGGTTTTTAGCCTTTCGTCTAGGTCGCCTATATTAACGTCAACCTCTAGCGCTATTCTACTATCTGCCATTATGGTAAATCGGTTACACGGTAAAGAACATCAACTACGATATCGCTATCGCCTGCGGTTGGATTGCCTGTGAGAACGGTTGCAACAAGAGCATCTCCCGTCACTATGTTGTTCGTTCCTGAGTTAAGGCTAAGAACTCCAATCGCGTCTGCTGCTCCATTGATAACCGCCTCCGCTTGCAATACAGAGCCTGTGCTTGACGAGCTTCGCAATGCAAGCGTTGTGTTGGTTGCGTAGGCCGTTGTAGCATACTTCAAGTGAAATGAAGCAGATACCACTTGAATTTCCTTGCCTGAGATTGCTCCAACTATCGTAATAGGAGTTGAGTTCAGAGCTAGAACTTGGGCGGTTGTTAGTGTTATCTGCGCCCGTTTTAGTTCGCCCCCACCTGTAGCCACTTCAAGGATGCCGCCTGTAGTCCTAACATACAGCCGTTGGTCGGTGTCGTTCAGGTACAGTTCACCCACATAAACGTCATTCACCCCCCACGTTCCATCTGTGTGGTCTGCGCTTGGCGCTGCGGCTGGTTGCGCCCCTGCCACCGTTGAACGCTTTAATCTTATTCTTGAGTCTTGTGTTGCCATTAGTTGTTACCTCCTTCTATTAAGTAAATAGACGTTTCGCTAAACTGTGTCTGAACAGTATTCAACCCACCGTCCACCGTGAATATGTTAGTGCCCCCGTTCAGGTCGCGAACCTCGTCTAAGCCGCCCTCTAGTACGTCTGAACTTTCTTGCTGGCGGTTGTTCACGAATGTTACGTTAGATTCGGTTACAGTTACCCCGTTCGTATTGATAAGCCTCACAGCCGTAACGCCCTCTTCTACCGTGTTGTCGTCCCCGATAATTGTAACGTCCCTACTTCCTTTCTTAACCTTGTTTCTGTTGCCCTGCACCATGAAAGAAGTAACGCCCTCTTCTACCTCGTTATCCTTACCCCTAACGATACCACCGAACAAAGGTGACCTATTGCCATTCTTTAGGCTCTTGCGCGTTGTAGGGCGCTTCTCTACGCCTGAACCGCCTTGTACTGTGCCGCCTGTTCCCACTTCAAAAGTCCGCGACTTTAGTGGCTCTTTGGTAATAACCTTAATCAGTTCAACTTTGGTTAGGTCGTCATTGAACGGGTTGTAGTTCATAACCTTGTTGATACGCCAATAGCTGTTATCTATTAGGATTTGGTCGCGGAAATCTAGCTTGTGTACATCAACAGGCGTTAGGTAAAAATAGGCTGTCTTTAGCTTGCTGTCCTTGTTGGTTATTTCAAGAAGCCCCCGCCTGTGATAGCGGTTAAACAGGTTGTCGTTGGTGTAAAGAAGCGTTCCCGTGTAGCTATTTCCTGAATAATACAATTCATTAGGAATACCGAAGTTAATGTCTTGAGATGGTGCTGTTGGGTGCGTTAGGTGTCCAGCGTAAGGGTATTCTAGTCGATAGTCCCAGCTATCTATCAGCGAAGCGTGTATCCATCTAGGGTCGCTAACTAAAAGACCAGCATAGTAAAGGACTCTAATATTAAAGTCCGTAGGCTGTGCGCCTTCCTCAATGTCGCTGTCGTAAACCTTTCCTATTATCCTGTTACTAGGGTTGTCATTTACCAAAGGCGTAGGACTGAATACTACTTCCGTCTTATTCGTATTCTGCAAGAAGTCGTTATCTACATCTATTCTAGCGCGTCCGTAGGTGTGCCCGTGCGCGTCTTGGTAGCGCTCGTTGTAATAGTCTGAATCTTCCGAATAGGTGTATTCAAATTCATTAGCCGTGAGAAGCGCCAAAGGCTCAAGCGTTATTTCTTTAGAATAGTCTAGCTTGTGTGTCCAATCTTTTACTGAACCAGCCTCATAAAAGTCGTCCCGTGTTTCAATCAACAGGTTGTTCTCTTGGTTCGGGTCTGTTGTGACGTACAGGTTGAACATATTAATAACAGACTTCAATAGGTCTGCCATACCCACTTCAGGAATATTACCGTTAAAGTGGTAATTCTCATACTCTACCGCGTCAGCCCCTGCGCTCTGTTCATTCCAAAACTGACCGCTGACCACCATATACATACTGTAAGCCCCTCTAGTTAGGTCATTGAAATAAGCGAAGTAAGATAATTCAGGACTGAATCCCGTTGCAGCCGCACCATCTAAACTCTGTGGAAAATGAACCGCGACAAAAAAGACGTCATCGGGTAAACATTCCACGCTTTCAGCGACCCCCTCAATATACAATTCACCAAGTTGTTCAGCACTAACGCTCGTAGTGTCATCAAAAGCGTTTAGCGGTATGCTAATAGCTTCTTCGTGAACCGTGATAACAGACCAGCCCCCCGAAGCGTTAGCCCTTCTTCGGTGTATTTTTGCCGTCCCTTGTAGATACTCGGTTTGCGTGAGCCCGTATTGGTATTCTATTTCTGCTACTAAATTGTCCCACCAATCATTAGCAGTATCGCCCAACCTTCTCTGTTCTCTCCACCTAAATCTAAGCCTAAAGGACAGGTCGTAGTGTCCAGCGGTTTCTTGATTCACCCGAAATGAGTAAGAACCGCTATCTAAACTTTGCCACCCTAGTTCTACATTGGGGAATCCTGAACTGTTAGTACCACCAACAGGAGGGTAGGCTGTGGGGTTTACCCGATAATTCCCGAAGCTGGTTGCAGTTCCGTTGTCAAAGTTTCCTAACGTACTGTCGTTATCAAAGCAGATTAAAGCCATACCGTTTCCGTCCCAGCCTATCCTAGAATCATTGCCAATAGCTAACGGTGTCGCGCTAGATATAAAAGGCGCGCTTAATGCTCCCATAACTGACTCTTCGCGGTAGTCTATTAATACCTGCTCAACCTGTGGCGTTAAACTCGTCACGAAGTATTCCGAAGACGGTATTCCTGCGCGAAAAAGACGCTCAGGTACGGGTGTAGTCTTTGACGTAACGGGTACTATAAGACGCTCAAAGAAAGCAGACGAAAGAAAACTGCTAGTATAACTGAACCCAGCAAAGGCAAAGATTCGGTCTATTATTTCCTTTAGATATAGGGCAGGCTTGAAATCATCGACAAAGTATTTCTTTAAGCCCTGTGGGTTGAAGTCTATACCCTTTCCAAAGTCTAGCATTGGGTAAACGTAGCCTTCCCCGTAGGTAGCCGTCCAACTTGCTATCTGATTCGCCTGCGTGTAGTCATGGTCTAGGTCGCTGAAATCAATGTAGTTTACAGAGTTATCGTCTAGGCCGTTTAGCTGCTTATCGCCCAACACTCCAAAGATGTCCACTAGCTTACCCAAGAAAACCACTTCATAGACGTACTCCGTACCCTTGCGGACTATCTTACGCAGTTGCAACGTGCCGCGCATAATGTTCACGCCTTCGCTCATAACCTCTGCCCTAGCCTGCTTATTAGGATTAAAGTTGACTTCTATATTGTCGTTAGAAGCGTTGTAAACGTTGCTGATGTTTACATCGTAAATCTGCCCGAATAGCGTGTCATTATTCTGCGTTGCAGGACACTTGATTGTCTTGCTGTATTCTGTGTTTCGCTTGTCGGGATGCCTTACATCCGCGATGCTGTAATTGAAGGAGAAATTGAACCCCTCAAATACGTCTAGCCTTTTGCCTTCAACCCAAACCTCACCCACGCTGCCTGCTGTTTTGTAGTGAATACTCTAAGTCAAAACTGTACTGCATTAGCTTGTCGTTTAGGCTGGTCTGCTTGGTTATGCTTCGCCCGTCAACATTAACCGCTAGAAGTTGGTTGTTGACCTCTTGGTAAATCTCAGGGCTGGTAAACAGGTCTTCCATCCACACGCTTTCAGCATCCGTCAGGTAATTGGTGTTCACCCGTAGCTTCTTGGTTAGCTGCGTGTCGTAAGTTTTGCGCCCTCTATTCTCCGCGTTGTAGCCCCAAGTCACAGAAGCATAATTCGCACCGTCCCAAGTGTGGTGCTGCTGCCTGAAGTCTTTTCTATTTACGCCTGTTCTTTCTTCGCTTTTCAGGTCAAAATTAAACGAGTCAAATCCGCCTAGCCTGTTCATCCAATGCAGCCGAACGGGTGTGTATTTGCTACAGTCTTGGTCTATGTTGAACGTTAACGTTTCGCTGATAACCTGTCCTACCCCCACGTTATCTTCTAGGCGTATGGTGTAGCTTTTAGCGTTGTTCAGAACTGTTGAAGGTGTACCGCCTGTCATGGAAGATGATGCAATCAGAGGGATGTCATGCGTTCCTACAGGTATTCTAAGATACTTCTTTTGGTAGCTTGCAGACATAGCAGCCGCGAACGGGTTGGAAACTGTTACGTTGTTCAACGTTGAGCCTGTCCCGTTGTAGCCGCTATAGGTTTGAAGCCTGTAACGTGCTGGGGCTTGGTCTTCCCCTGCTATGAAATAAAGGAAGGCGCTTTGTGCGCTGTTTATTTCCCTATTGGTTGGGCCTTCAGTTAAGAACTTGTCTGTTCCTACGCCTACCGTCATTAGGTAGTCCGTGTGGTTAAAGTCTAACCAATCGGCTGTATTCTGCACCCCGTTCCAAACTGACCTATCTTCGTAGAAATAGATTTGGTTCAAGTCTTGGTATGCGCCCGTGTTGGGGTTTATATCCTGCTCCTGTATGACAAGCCGATATTCCGTGTGCATATTAGGGCACATGAAGAACGCTGCGTTGTTAGCCGTTGGTATTGCTAGGTCTTTACTCAGTTGACTTTGCAGTATGCGGCTCACATCTACGAAAGCCCTGTTTTGGCTTGTCCCGAACGGTTCAGGTATAGGGTAGATTATTAGGGTCGCCAATGTCGTAGCCGTACCGCTTGGCATTACGTTAACCTTAAATCGTAGCGTTGGGCTGGTGTCAGTTGAGCGCCAAACATAGACGTTGTCGTTATAGGCTAGTGAATACTGTTCAGGGATTGCTGGGGTGTATGGTATTATCGCCATTACTTGTTCAGTCTTTTGTTCATTTCGTCAATTCTTAATACTGTGTCCTCTTTGATAGCTTTAGCCACATCATCTTCAATTCCCTTGCTAACGGTCTCAACTGCGTTGGTGAAGAACTTGCGGGGCTTAATGCCGAACAGTTTCTTGTTCCGCGCTATTGCGAAAGCCATACCGTCAATTTCACTTTCGGTCATGTCTTCGTCAAAGCCTGTTATCTTCATAGCCACGTTACGGTAGCGAAGCCACTTCTTAAAGACATCGGCTGGCGGCTGCTTAGTAAACTTGAAAGGCGTGTTGTATTGCACCTTCGTACCGCTTACCCCCTTGTCTATATATTGACCATATTGAAGCATCGTGATAGCCATCTTGTAAATCTTGCCAAATAGCTTCACTTTGGGCTGTACGTCAATTCTAAGGCTGTCCCCCAAACTACCTGAAGCCATGATGTTCTGCTTCTGAATGTTCTTTTGGGCTTCAACCAAATACTCTGCTCTGTACCTGTTAAGCGTTTCTATCAGTTTTTCATAAGCCATTCTGCTTCTGCTTGTGGTAATCGTTCGCTTGCTTTGCCTTTTGGAACGCGATTAAGTTCAGGAACTCACGCAGCCCCAATTCAAAGAAGTAATTCCATTTCGTTGCGTCATTGTTGCTCAAGTTGTTTACGATGTTGAGCCAACCGTATCGGCTTTCAAACGTGCTAACTTTTTCTCCGCTTGTGTCTTGACCTTCTCCAACTCCGTCACCGAAGACTCCAACAAACTCTCTACGGACTCTAGGTATTTGGCCAAAAAAAAAGAGGACAACGGGTTGACAACGTTCATGGTAAGTTGCTTCATTTCCTCCGCGACCTTTGCATGATTATCGGCAACGTATTTTCCTTTCTTCCACCCCCACCATTTCTTGACGTAAGGCACACAGAACAAAGCCATGATATTATGAAGGTTCTTTAATATGCTTTCCTCGTCCTTTATAAAGTGCATCAACGTGATATATTGCCCTCCCGTAATGCTATAGATGTCTGAAATTACTTCGTACCTCTGACCGCCTAATTCAAAGCGCTTCTTCAATTCGCCTGCTATTGGTTGGCTGATGAACTTCAGTTTGTCTAGGATAGACTTGTAACTTCCTATTGAAAGTTGCTCCACATCGTCCATTGACCAGCCTGAAAGGATGCTGATAATAGCCATGTTCAACGTGCTTTCATCTTCGCTGCCTTCCTTAATTAGTTCCTGAATCGCTTGGAACTGTGCAACGGTTACGCCTGACCAATCTGTTGGGATGTTAATCTTCATTCTTCAGGCTTTCAATTTTACGCTTTGCCCAATTTATACCAGCGTCACCGCCCCACGCTAACCACATCAAACGACCGCAGCCCTTTCCTAGTGGTTTCTTACTGTTCTGTTTATGGCGTATGAACGCAGCCATTCGCTCAACCGTTTCAAGGCTTATAGGCTCACGGTTGGCTAGCTGGTTCGCCCTGCGCTTTCCTACGGGTGTGCCACAACTTTTCCAGCCGTTTTCTTCAGCCCACCTCAAAGCGGTCTTAGCGTTTTCTGATGCCTGCTTTGGGTAGTCTCTATATGACTCCTGCATACGCCACACGCTAGCAAGTCTTTCAAGTAGTCTCATGTATGTAAATAGAAATTAATTAGAACTGTGTCTTGTAATCTACTTTGACAACCTGTAAGTCATTATCCACAGACCTCAAAGGGTGCAGCGTAGAACCACGTCTAATCCAGCAAGCGTTCACAGGCGTTCGCGTGTAAGCCGCTACGGACTCAGTCGTTTTGTGTACGTCATTCGGGAGGCGGTCATAATAGACGCGCCCCCCTTCTGTTTCAATGTAGTATTTCCGCTTCATGGTTGTGTTCTTTTCCATTCGTTTATTTCTTCGACAGTCTCAAAACCCCACCAATCTTTACACTCTTGGCAAACGTATTCATGACCCTCTGCACATGATGCACACTCGTTTTCTGAGTGGTCTTCAGTACCTGCTAGGATTTCATCTTGTTGCTCTTGGATTCTCATTGCTCTGTGTGTTTGTGTGTTTGTGTTTGTGTTTGTAATTAGTAACCTCTTTTCTTTGGAAAAATCTTGATTTAAGCGTGTGCCTCCCGAACATAATTGTTGATCCAAGCTTTCAAAGAATCTGTGATTCCGTAAATAGTAACAGCAACAAGAATGTCACCTGCTCCGATTGTGTGACCTAATCCGCTGTATCTTGACCAAGCGGTTGCAAATTTTTCGGCTTCTGTTCTCGTTGTGAATGTTAAAGTACCTTTCATGACTTTGTTTGTTTGTTTGTGTGTTTTGACACTACGAATATACAAATAATTTTGTTACCACAACAATTAGGGAAGAAAAATATTATCGCACTACGTATTTCCCTGCATTGGTGTTCAGTTTTTCCATTGCCACATACCGCAGCGCGTCCATCGCGTGATTGTTTGCATCTTCAGGAACGTTGGTTGCTTGGTTGGTTTTGAAGTCGCGCTTCCAAGCGTATGACTTCAGTTCCCGTATTACATTGATTGAGTCTGCGTGTACCATAATTTGAACGCTTTTCAATTTGTCTATGCCAGCCCTCACGGAGTCTGTGCCCTTTTTTACGCCCCTTATTCTAAACCCGTGCCGCCTTATTTCTTCAATAGACTTAGGCTCTGCGCTGTCTGCTATTATTTCGTCTGACCTTTTGAGGCCGCACCTGTTGGCTATATCTGTATTCATTAAGCCTGTGTCGTAGATTATTTCCCTGACCCATAGCTTGCCGTCATTGAACAGAACCTCTACTAAGGCGGTGGGGTCGTGCGTAAACCCAAAGTCAAGCCCGTAGGCTTTCCACTTGTAGCCCGTAGGCCAATCTCTAGTTTCAGCCCAATTTGTAATGACCGCACCTTCACGCCTTGAACGCTTTCCCAAACCATAGACGTTCCACTTGAACTCGTCTGCTGTGCCTTTATCTACATTCTCAGGCGTTGGCTTGTAGCTTAATATCTTCTTCCTGATGTGTGGTTCTAGGAATGTGTTGTGCAGCATTGTGCTGTGGATATAAACAACGTCAGGACGCCTTAAAACGCTGTCATAAATCCAATGCTCATCTGTGCTGGGGTTGTAGTCAAGAATCCACTTACCCTTGCACCGTTGCTCTAGCTGGTCGAAGTCGTCTTTGCTGGTTTGTATTGCCTCGTTCAACCAAAATATGTCGGTTTCAATACCGTGTAGCTTTTCGGGTGAATCTAATCCGTAGAACTCGTATGAAGAACCGTGTAGCTGGTAAGTTAGTTCCGATTTATTGAACGCCTCTTCCTGCCATTCCCCAAGTGATGAAAGAACCTTTTTGAACGTGTCAAGGACTGTTGGCTTAATCCACGTTCGCCTGAACCTTGCCACCGCAATTCTCTTCGGGCTTTGAGTGCCAAGAATGTACAGCGCTTGGCATATCGACCACGTCTTACTGCTTCGGCTTCCTCCCTCAAGCACAACTCCCCGAACTTGTTTATCATTAAGCGCTGACCACAGGTTAGCAAATACTTCAGTCCCTTCAATCTTCATCCTGTTTAGGGTGGATTACAACCTCAATCGTTTCGGGCTTGCCACCGTTTACCGTTTGGTCAATTTCCTCCTTTGGCTTACCGTACACCCTATCAAATAAGACGTCTAAGATATGAATTGAACCTCTCCTGAAATCACGTTGCGCCTTGTTCGCTATCAACGCTATCCAAAAAGGTAGTTCTTCGTTCTTAGCTAACTCAATTAACTCGCTTCTGTTTTTCCCTAGTATGTTCTTAATGATGTCCTGAACCTGCCCTTTAGATAGCTTCACGTTATGCTCTTCAAGGAAGTGCTTCTTCAGTAGCGTTTCAACTTTTGGCGGCCTGCCTGCTGGGTTGCCGCTTTCGCCTTTTTCAAAACGGTTGATTGCGCCCCCGTGCGCTTGCTCTATTTTCTTGGCCATCTTTGTTAGTCCTTTGTTTCAAACCCCTTTAATGGGTAAAAGATTAGGCTGTTACGATACCCTCCTTCGTGGGTTGGCTCAATAGGCGTTACACCATGAACATTCCTCCACGCTGGGTAAACGAGCATTGAATTATCGCATTGGTCTATCGTTATACCGTATTCAGGAACGTGAAGGTTGCCGCCTGTACTGTTCCTTCGTTTGGTGATTATGACGTTGACTGTGCCCTTGATGTTGCCTGTGTCCCTGTGTATTGCCGCGCTGATGTTGTAGTTGCTTATTGAACTCGTGAAGATGTTGCCGAACTTGTATTGCTGCTGAACCCGTTTGAATAGTTCTACTTGGCGCTGGTATTGTTCAGGCATAATTTGTTCAAGCACCTTTTCGCTTTCCTGTGCCAATAAGAGCATCGCTTTGATGAACGTTTTAGCTGACCCAACTTGGTGGACGCTGCTGATTGTAGGGTAAGGCCTCCTCATGTGGGGCTTTGGTGCTACGCTGCCAAGAATACAACTCATCTGAGTAACCAATTCAACTCCGTCTTTCTTGCGCTGTGCTTTCTGTGCCTTGTTTCCTTGTGGCCCTCTGCTCATTTCTTGCTTTGGCACGTTGCCACCGTTGAACTCATAATTTGCTAGGTCAGCAATTTTACAGGCTTTTTCAGGCATTTTCCGTAGATAGAAACCAACGGGCTCACCGTCTGCGTAGAATATACAGTCCTCTGTTATGTTTGGCTCAAACGCTGGACATTGGTCGCCAATCTTTACAGAGTGTTCAATTTGCTTGAGTTGAACGGTTTTCATCTTACATCCCTTTTGTGGTGTTTCGCCCATTTCTTAAAATCCCACCTGATGTCAATTCTTTTCGGCTTCTTAACAATCCTTACGAAGCCATGGTAAATCTGCATGATTCTTTTCGCAGCAGATTCATCTTCTTTCTTTTGATAACCATCATAACAGCCCCCTTGATTCGTCCCAACTGCTGGGCAATTAAAGAAAAAGTGATTGAATTTCAGCGCTCCATACCCATTCCTTATCGTTTCAAATTGAAAAATTAGATCCTCTTTGAATGTACTTGGATACTTCCACAACAATTTTCTAGGCTTTACGATAACCACCCCCGTAATCGGCTTTGAATTGATACTGTATTTGGTTTTTTCTGCCCAAGCAAATTGACGAAAACTCATGCCGTACATTTCAAATGGGGTCTTTTGTATGACAGGCAACATTTCATGGAAAATGCTTGCGTCACTTTTCACGGCTTTCTCATTGGCCACATATCCAAACGAATTGATGTCATCATCGCTCATTATACAAATGTCCTCCCGTTGTGACCTACACCATTCTAATATAAAATTGCGAGCGTAACCTACACCCATATCATTCGCGGGTAGTTTTACCTTATTTGGAACTTCGTAAGAACCCCAATCTTGCGGCTCAATGAAGTGATACGTAACGATGTTCGCTTCTTCAAAAATCAAATACGTCTTGGTATGAGGCCTCCCCTTTGTAGGTATGCAACAAATCACAGTTTATTCTTTTCTGTTTTCAAGAAGTCTATTATCATCTTACCAATGTAGGCATCTTGGTCGCGCCAAAACTTAACCAACTCGCAAGCCTCTCCATAATGGTCAGGTTGAAACTCAATTTGAATAGCTTTCTTGACACCGCCTGCCATATCATCAAGCTGGCCGTCAACATCTTCTTCATCAAGTATTGAGTAATCAATATCTTCTTCAGGTTGCCACACATCCAAACCCCAATCTTTCAACTGAGGCGCGTCCCATTCATTTGCAAGTGCATCCCATTCCCATTCACCGAAACCTACGTTGTCCTTGATTATGAACTCGCGCTGTTTCTCTTCAGACCAATCCACAACTTCAACAGGTACTTCTTTCCAGCCTGCTTCTTGCATTGCCTTCAGCCGCATATTGCCACCCAGCACAACCATGTCCTTATTCACCACAATCGGGCGAACCGTTGCCATTTCAGGGAACTCCTTCAGCGACTTGACTAGCTTTTCAAACCTCCCTTCTTTTATGTAACGAGGGTTCTCTTCGTTTGGCTTTACTTCTGTAATCTTGACTTGCATTTCTTATAATCGTTTAGTGCTTCATTTGCTGTGTAACCCGTACCCTTTAGACAAGGTTCACCGCTCCAATATTTCATTGAATCTTCTCGGTTGAAGGCATACCATTTACCGTCATAGATGTTGTAAGTTGTGTACAACCCGTACTTCCATTCTGATTTCATTTCTTCCTTCGCTTTGGTTTAGCATCTTCAAACCATTGCAACATCCTGCGCCCCATTATCTGCGCTGAACGCCCACAGGTGAAACAGAGCGTTGCTTTTGGCTCAATGTATTGGTATGCTTCAACATACCCTTTCTGTTCAGCCCTCGTTAGCCTACCGAAATTCCTGTTCTCCGAAAAGCGTTCTATCTGCTCACGGTTTTCTTTGATGAAATCTACTACTCCCTTTTTGGTCATATCCATTCCTGCTTATAAATGATGCGCTCCATAAGTAGCGCGATGGATGCGGTGTAAAGCGCTGGCATAATACCGCAGTCAAGAAACCCAATAGCAAACCCTGTCCACCATGAAAGGCACATAGGGCAGTCCAACGGTTTCAGCCCAATATAGTCAGGGATGTTTAGTAGCTTCTTAATCTTCAGGTCTATCATCAATATTTCGGTAAATATTAGCGAAAGGACTGCGCTCAACAGCGCGTTCAATATGATGCTTGATATAGTCATCTTTTAAGTTGTCTAATGTTTTTCTTACTGTGTTTCCTATTGACTTGAATGGAATACCTGTGGCGGCTGCGACTTTCCTGTAACTGCCTTTTTCAATCCATAGCTTCACCATGTCTGCATCGTACCAATGATACGTGCTTAATAGCTGATCAATAAGGGTTAGGTCTGCTTCCTTTTCGTAATCGTAGTGGTCTTCATCTACAATGGCTGGCACTTCGTATCGGTGTTCAAATATCCTGTATTTCACCGCAAAATTAGAACGGGGTGATGTAGCCATGTTCATCATCGTTCGCACCACATACCAGCGCAAGTATTCACCCTCGTTAATGTCGCGCCACTTCTCGTCAGGCATTTCCAGCAGAAGCAAAGCAACCTCTTGAAGCAAGTCATCAGCATATTTTGCCGCCAACTTCCTTGAAAGTTCTATTAAACTTTCGTCACATAATAGGTCTAAGATTGCCTTGTCTTTCACTTATCTCAAGAATACTGCTAAGAGGCCCAAAGCTACAACAATCGTCATAATAATTATTAACAGCCTGTTACTCATATTCTTTAGCTTATCTCCTAGCGCTCTTGCCTTTATTTGGTCGGGGTGTGCGTTGTAGAGCCTGAGCCTAATTTGCTGCACCTCCCACGCCTCATCTTCGTCCCTTGCTTGGTAATGTTTTAAGGCGCGTAAAAGTATTTCCCTGTCTTTCCTCTTCATCTTATTTGTTTTTGGGCAACCGTTTTAGGTGCAGAAACATTACAGCGTAATCTAAGTGAGGCTGACCTATCTTTTCGTTACGCTCCCTTCGCTTGGTTCTAAAGTATTCACGAGCAACTTCCCAAACTGCGTCTTTGTCGCTTGGTTTCACCAAAAGTAAACCGTTGTTTTCCGCGTACTTTCTAGCCTTGTTGTAGGCCCAACCATAGTCAGGCATCCCGTTCAATTTGTACCACTTGACCAACTGCTCATAATACTCGCGGTCTTTACCATCAACGCCCGTGTACTGCGTCAACTGCGGCTTAGTTAAGTCTATTGGGTCAGGTCTTTTTCTCATTTCCCTCTTGTGTTTTGTCCATGCTGACAGGATTGTTCCCCACCAGCCAACGGACTGTTTCGTTATGTACGCAATATCGCGCGTTGTTTCTAGCTTTTCAGCTAGCACTAATTTGACGGCTGTGCTCAGTTCGTCAACTTGTACTGTTTTGAACTCGCTTATCAAAAAGTCTATTACTGCAACCTTCTGAACTTTGGTTAGTACAGGCGCGTCTAAGTAAGCGCTCACCTTGTCTAGCTGGTCAGCAATGTCAGAAGCTACCGAGTCCCTCAATTTGGTTGAGGTCTTCGTTGCCGCCTTCGTTGATGTTTTGGATAGCTTGTTCTGCTCTTGATTTTCCATTGTGTTTTTCTTTCAATTCAAATATGCCTGACCAACCGTTTTCCATGCTCTGTATCAACATCGCTTCGGCTGTTGCTGGGTCTTGTTTGTTTAGCTTCTTAATCATGCGTGTTATGGCGATGGGTGTCATCGGCTTTCGTAACTGCTTACGGTGCTTAATGAACTCAACAAACGCTGCACGAAGTGCGGTGTCTTTTATTTCATCTATTACACTTACACTTACATTACCATTTACATTTACATTACCATTTACAGCTAAGTTTGCTAGAGGCTTTTTAGCATTGCTAGCATTGCTAGCTTTTGCTAGACCACCCTTCTTCCCAGCCTCAACCCGTTTATCTTTGCGCTCCTGCCATTTGCACAGGTCGCGCTTCAGTTGCTGTTTAATAGGCTCAAAGCATACTTCAATGAGTAGGTTATCCGTTACAGGGTTTTCATCGTTAACGTAGCTTAGAACGTGCTTAAATAGCTGACCAGCCACATCATCGGGCAAACGCTTGACTGTGTGCATCAAGTCGCAGTATAGGACAAATGATTTCTTGTTTTCCATGTGTGTTATTTTGCCGCTAATATAACGTTTTTGTTATATCAACTACTCAGCATAGAGTTCCTCCTTCAACATCCAATGCAGTTGTTTATCAGCCTCATTCCAACTACTCCTGAAGCCATAGTCTGCCAACAGTTTCATGATAGTGTTTCGTAAGTCTGTTTCAAAAACCATCCATTGGTCAATCTGTGACACACCATGTAGAGCGGTAGCGTAATTCCTGTTGAATATCTTACCAGCCGCCTCATAAGTTAATTCATTTGGCACAATCTTATTCCTTATGCACCACCATATACAGAACCTAGCCATCTTCAACTGATGTCTGCGGCTACTCCCTTCTAGTTCAACGCGCTGCACGGAGTACACCTTGCACCAATGTTCGATAAGCGCGTCAATGCTCTTTACTACCTTTTTCGTGTTGGTTTTGATTTGCTGTAGTTCCCTCATGATTACTGCTTCCTCAAGTTCGTTCAAAATGTCTGCGTGTTTTTCTAAGATGTTCTTGTATGTGTTATCCATTGATTTTGTTTTTGTAGTGTGTTATCATTTCTTCTAGTTCGTATTCTGTGAATTTCTGTGTTGCGCGGCTGCGCTGTAAGATTTCATCCGCTTTGCCTGCGTAGTGTTTTTGGTCAATATAGATGCTGAACTTATACTGTTCGCCCTGTTTGAACATATTGCAACCAACACATTGAGCCGCGCAGTTATCTTCATCCCAGCGCGTTGCATATTTGGAGCGCGAAATAAAGTGACCGCATTGCATTTCTTTAATCGGCTTGCGTGTGCCACAGGTGCAACAGGTGCAGATACCGTCAACGCTGTCACGATGCCTTATGTATTGGCTGAACGCTGCGTCTAGTTTTTTTACGAGCCTGCTTCTATTTGATTTCTTAGCCATTAGATAAGTTTCATCATTGATTTTGGTATATAGACCACCAACTCTTTGTCGTACATACTACCCTCACGCGGGTTTCTACCGTCCCAACCACATAGCGCGTCATCAATCTGTGAAATCGCATAATAGCCGATGCAGTCATTGAACCTGTACACCATGTACACGGGAAGCCTATTAGCAACAGACACCTCTTGCAACTTTGCCAACTTTTTGACCGCGACAAATATGTAGGTCTTTGCTTTTTCAAAGGTCTGCTTATAGGTTTTGACCTCTGCGTATGCCACCACCTTTTCGTTCCTGTAAAGTTTCGCGTCAACGGGGGATAGTTCTTGCATCAGTTCAACTGTTAGGCCTGCATGGTCGGCAAGGCGAAGGAGGGTTAGCGCCTCCCTCGTCCTGTCGTCATTGGTTTCAAACCTTCTTTCTTGCATCAGAAAGGTAGGTCTTCATCTTTAGCTGGGGCGGCTTGCGCTGCCTTTACTTCAGGCTTCCATGTGTCAACTTGTAGGTAGTGCGTTGGTTTGCCTTCTTGCTTGTTCATCTTTTCCTTGATTACAGCGTTGACCCACCCGTTGTCCAAGTTGTTTTTCAGTACTTCAACGTCTTTTTCGCTGAACGATACTTTGGTCATTTCACCGTATTGGGTTTCAATGATTTTTGCGCTTCCGCAGAATTGTTTTTCAGTCATGATAATTTGATTTTGATTTGGTTCATATATGTATTGCACTCGTTTACTCTTTCCTTAATTGCCTCTATATCTTCTTCGTTTCTAGGCACTTCAAAGGTTTTGATTCTTAACTGTGTAGGCACGTCATCAAACGTCATTCTACGCCTAATTTTGACCGCTTGCTTGTCGCTTAACTTCTTTTTAGCGTGGCGGTATGCCTCCGACCTCAATTCGCTTTGAATTAGGTGTTCAGGTGTGTTCATTAGGCAATAGTCTAAATAGGCGTTCTCCTTACCTGTGAGCCACATATACCCCTGCAGTTGCCAATAGTAATCTTTGTTGGGAAGTTCGCTCTCATACGCTGGGAATGTGTCTAGACTCCAACTGCATTTGATGTCACGTACCGTGTCCCCCGTGATTAGGTCGGGCGTTCCTGTTACGAAGTCATTTGAAAAGTGTTCTTCGTTCTTCAAGACAAAGCCCAAACCGTAATATTCACCGACAAAGTCAATCGCTTCATCTTCCATGATTAACCCCTTTTCAATCTGCTTGGAACTGAACACAATACGCCTGTCGTATTGCTTTTCCTTGAGCCATTTCTTGACGTAGGATTGTGCTGTCTTTGAAAGTTCGCCCTTCTTCCTACTGTTGGTCATTACCTGACCAAGCGCGCTGCATCTTATCTTCATAGCGTGTCGTTCTTTAGCTGTTCTTCGTGTTCAGCGGTTAGGGTGTACTTCTTCTTAATTTGTGCTATTGTTCCCGAAGCCTGTAGGTGTTTAATCGCGTCATGCCATGCGCTTGATGTAGGCGTCAAGGCTGGCTTTTCAGTCTTTGCTACTTGCTGCCCCCCTGCGTCTGTGTCTTTGTCGGTAACAATACCCAGCAAAGAACTCAAAGCGTACCGCCTGTAATAAGTAATCTTAGACCCGTCAACTTGGAATTGGTTCATGCCTTTCAACTCTACACCCGTAGGCATTAGGGTTGAACTCGTAATGGTTTCACCGCTTTCCACGTGAAACAGAATAGTCTGTATGGTGTCCAAGTCCACAGGCTGCGAAAAGCCTAACCCATGCTTTTCTAGTAGTGGGTTAATTGTCTTCAGTATGGTTGGAAGGTCTGCGTATGAGTAACCGTACCCCTGTGTCCCTTTGTGTATGGTTGGACATTCTTGTTGAAATGCTGCGAGAGCCCTGTATATGTGTTTCATCTTAGAATAGTGTTTTAAGTGGTTCGTAACTGATTTTTCTTTCTTTGAGGTAGGCGGCTGTTTCGCGGAAAATAATACGCTGGTCAATACGCCTGTTGGTTCTGTGATTACTCAGCACATCAATAACAGTTGAGCGCGGAAAACCTGACCGCTCAGAAATGGTTTTGATGCCTCCGTAGGGTAGATTGCTCAATAGCAACCTAACCCGTTTCGTGATTTGTTCTTGTGTCATTAGTAACTTGATTTTTGGATTGTGATTATGTTGTTTTCGTTTTTGTCATCTATGTACATCCATTCATACCTAGAGCCAAAGCCCATCGCGTTGCACAGGTCTTCAAAGTCTGATTTCTTCATTACTATGTTGGTATCTCTGAAGTCTGCGTTCAACTCTATAGCAAAGGCTATGAACTTTACTTGGTCTCGGATGTGCGCTGGTATAGCGTCTTGATAGTGCGAAACTACCGTTGTAAATGTTTCTACTGTAAACTGTAAGTGATTCATGATGTGTGTGTTTGTTTGTTTGTGTGTTTTGACACTACGAATATACAATTAATTTTGTTACCACAACAATTAGGTAAGAAAA
>UEXM01001292.1_pt1 | contig 21788 bp, 28 predicted proteins | sample 1796661 | NCBI WGS metagenome assembly UEXM01 (sample SAMEA4772469, study PRJEB27181) | metagenome | reverse complement strand
GAACTGACAAAGACGGTAAAAACTCAGACGGTGTTCCAACATACGATGAGTTCTATGCAGACAATTATAAAGCATACCGTCAAAACGCATACCCTAGTGTAGACGAGCTAATGGTAGCTCTGTGGGAGAAAGAGGTAGAAGGTCGTGCAACTGATGCAGATGCTCTCGAAGTAAAGCGTCAAGCAGTTAAAACAAAATACCCTGCTCCTGAGTAAATAAAGTGGAAATAGATGCGAAGTTGATAATAACCGTAGGTGGTATGCTGATTAGTATTGTCTCGGCAGCCACCATAGTGAAACAGAAGTTAGCTTCGGTTATAGAACAACTAAACGATATTAAATCTGATTATGAATCTAGATTAAGAGATTTAGATAAACGTACAGATAGACAAGAAAACGCTATTGATCTTAACGCACAAAAAACTCACGTTCTTTCTTCAATTATGTCACCAGAAAGACTTGAGAAAAACAATAGAGAACTTGAGAAAATACTTGTTATGGCTCACACTAATGGTGATCGTATAACAAAACTTGAAAAAATGCATAACGGAAAACATCCACCAGTAGAGAGTGTTTAAACATGATTACATTACTTGGTAGTTTATTAGGGTTTGTTACTTCTACGGGACCCTCTATATTTAAAACATTTATGGATCAGAAACAAGATGCTAGGGATAAAGAGCATGAGCTTAAGATTATGGCTCAACAATCTCAAGATAGGTTAGACGAAGCTATTGTACAAAGCACAGGTGAGTTAAACGTACAGGTACAAAAGAGTTCCCAAGCAGATAGTAAAAGATCAAGCCAGTGGGTAGTAAACCTATCTGCTACGGTAAGACCTTTGATTACATATTTCTTTTTCTTTGAGTTTGTTTTGTTAACAATACTATCAGCATTTGACATGATTAGTGTCGAACTGTTTAAACTACTTTGGTCCACAGAAATCTCTGGTATATTTTCTGTAATAGTTTCGTTTTGGTTTGGTCAACGTTTAGTATCTAAGTGGACTAAATGATTAACGAAAGAAGTCTTGACTTAATAAAAGACTTTGAAGGTTTTTCTTCCAAGACCTACAAAGATGTAGCAGGTATTTGGACAATAGGTTTTGGTTCTATATATGGATTTGATCACAAACGTATTACAAAGGACCACAGAGACATTACAAAAGAAGAAGCTACTGTATTGATGGAAAATCATCTTAAGTCCACTGAAGACAGAGTAGCACGTTTAGTTAACGTACCTTTAACGGAAAACCAATATGGAGCTTTGTGTAGCTTCTCATACAATGTAGGCACAGGAGCTTTCCAACGATCTACAGCAAGAATGAAGCTTAACCGTGAAAATTATCAAGGTTGTGCTGATGAGTTTTTAAAATGGAAGTACGCTAGAAAAAGAGTTATAGCTGGTCTTCTAAGGAGAAGAGAAGCGGAACGAGAATTATTCTTAAGCGAGGATGACTAAATGAGTTATAGAACAGTAATTGATAAGGTGTTAAGAAGATTACGAGAGGACACTATAGATGCTGATTGGACAGGAGTTTTAACATCAGCTTCTAGTGTGGATGATTATCAAAAACTTATTGGAGAATTAGTAAACGAAACTAAAGACTTAGTAGAGGATGCTTGGAACTGGGGTATTTTAAGGACATTAGAAACAGTTACTACTTCAGCCTCTACAGAATCTTATAACATGTCTAATTTAAATAACAGGTCTAGAGTGCTACAAGTTATTGATACAACTAATGATGCACAGCTTACTCAAATAAGTGATTCAGATTTTTATAACCTTAGTCTTATAGGAACTACTCAAACAGGAGTACCTTCTTATTTTAGATTAAACGATAACGATATTTCTTTTTGGCCTATTCCGGCTGCAACATACACCATTAAAGTTCACGCTGTTCAACCCGAAGCAGATAAAACTCTGGCAGCAGATACAATAAAAGTACCTGAGAATTTAATTGTATTAGGTACGTATTCTTTAGCTTTGGCTGAAAGAGGTGAAGACGGTGGAACTGCTACAGATGTTGCAGTAAGTAGATTTGCAGATGCGTTATCAGATTCGATTGCTCAAGATCAATCTAGAACAGTAGATGAGACAACTTGGTATGCCAGTTAAACCAACTAGACCAGTAGTCCTAAAGGGGTTAGGAGATGCAGGGTTAAACACTCAGGCAGAAGACTCTACATTAGGACCACAGTGGCTTACAGAAGCAAATAATGTTGTCTATGACCTTGAGGGTCGAATGGGGCCAAGAAAAGGTTCTAAACAAGTAGGCAAAATACTAGCTTCTCCTGTAAAGTCTTTAGGTGAGTTTGTTAAATCAGACCGTACTAGAGAATACTACGGGGGTTCTGGAGCTACTATAGTAAAACTAGATACATCTACAACACCTCACGGACTTACGACACAAAGTTTTGCAGGATCACCTCAGACCATAACTGATTCTAATTGGCAATGGATTAATTTTAATGATCAGTTTTGGGGTGTACAATCAGGACACATGCCTATTAACTATAGTGGTTCTGCTTGGACAGATATAGATGACTTAGGAAGTTATCAAGCACCTGCTGGTGTTACTACTTTTGATCCCTCATGTGCTTTAGGTGAGTTTGGTAGAATATGGTATGGGGGTGTTACTGAAGATAAAGGAACTGTGTTTTACTCAGACAACTTAATTGGTCAAAAATTACAGGGTGGGGCTTCTGGTTCTATTGATCTTAAAACTGTTTGGGGTAATGATGAAATTATTGCCTTAGGTGCGTTAGAAGATAAGTTAGTAGTTTTTGGTAAACAAAACATTGTTATTTTTAAAAGTGCTTCAGTACCCACAAGCATATCATTAGACGAGATTATAATAGGAACTGGTTTAGCTGGTAGAGATAACCTTGTTTACGTAGGAACTGAGTTACTATTTTTAAGTTTTGAAGGGTTAACTGCCTTATCTCGTCTTACTCAACAAGACGGTAAAGCTCCTGTAGAAACTGTTTCTATTGCAGTAAGAAATGATTTGAGTAGGATAATAAGTACTGCTGACTTAAGTCAGGTTAAAAGTTGTTATCACCAAACAGATGGTTTTGTTGTTACATTTATACCTAGTAGTAACATTGCTTATTATTTTGATTTTTCTAGAGGTGTTAAAACAGTACCTAGAATAACAACATGGACATTTACAAGTAACCCTTATACGGCTGTAAGTACATTAGACGGTAAGTTATACATGGGTACGTCTACTTCTGTAGCTGAGTATACTGGATATAATGATATTGTTCTTAGTAATGTAACTGGTTCTTTTGGAAACGAAAGTGCGTGTGAAACAGCAGGACATACTTTTCAAGGCGGTGTTTGTTATAGTACTGTAAAAAGTGATTATAACTGGCAATTCCAAAGTACTTGGTTAGACCTTGGAGATCAAGTATTTTCTAAAATAATTAAAAGTGGTTTAATGATAATAACTGGTGGTCAAAATAGTGCAGCAACTATTACAATAGCTAAGGACTATGAAGAGGACTCTACTTATTCTAAAACATTTACTTTAGTTTCAGATGCAATAACATTTTTATACGGAAGTTCTTCTTCTTTATACGGCAAAGCTAAGTATGCTCCAATAGCAGGTCCTAGGGAATATAAAGTTCCTTTGGCTAGAACAGGTAAAAATATAAGAATTAAAATGGTAGTAGAAGTTAACGGTCATCACTCAAGTTTAATCAATACAACACTCTTGACAAAACAAGGTAAAATAAGGTAAAATATAGGTAAGCAAAGGGAATATTATGGCAAGTTTTTTTGACGGTTTAGGTTCAGCATTATTAGGAGGAGGTCTTTCTTTCTTAGGTGCTAGAGAGCAACAAAAAGCAATTCAAAGAGCAGCGGAACAACAAGCATCATCTATTAATCAAGCAGCAGATAGAACCATAGAAGCTGGTCAGCCTTTTGGTGTTGGAAGTATAGGAGGAACAGCAGAGTTTGATACTGATAGTCAAACAGCACTTCTTAACCTATCTCCAGAACTACAAGATATTTACCAAGGTGCTTTAAGCAGAAGTGGTCTATTTGGTGAACAGCTTCTTCCCTTAGCTACCGATCCATTTGGGGCTGCTGATGTATTTTACGAACAACAACAACCATTTTTCCAAAGAGATGAAGATAGGTTGCGTAGAGATTTAGAGACTAGACTTCTTGCTCAGGGACGCTTAGGTTCCACAGGTGGTAGAGAAGACATGGGTGCTTTGGAAGAAGCAATACTAAGAAGCCAAAATCAAAGACGTACTCAATCATTTGGACAAGCTCAAACTCTTATTGATAGTTTACTTGGTAGAGAAACAGGTGATATTTCTACTGCTACTGGACTTCTTAATATTCCACTACAGCAAGCTAATTTAGGTAGAGGTATCGGAGGTGACTTAGGAAGGTTAGCATCTTCAGGTCTTCAAGCAAGAACAGGGGCAGCACAAAACTTAGGTAATGTTACAGCAGCTATGGGCAGTACAGCAGGTAATGCTCTTGGTTCCCTAGGCGGTTTATTTACTCAAAGAAGTCAGCAGGTAACATAATGGCAATATCTCAAGAGTTAGCATCACTCCCTCCCTTCCTACAAAGGTTTCTTATTGACAGAGGAGCAGTAGTTGATCCTGATGCAGTTGTTCCTGTTTCACCTTCAGTAGCACCTTTGTTACCTGCCTTACCTCCAAGAAGACCACCTCTTGATGACGGTGGTAGCGGAGAAGACTACAGTTCTACTTTTGGTGATATAGCTTCAACTAGCGGTTCTTTCAGTCCCTCAATAAATAGTGATGCGTTTACCCGTGGTTTTTCTCGATTAGCTGAAGTACCGGAACAAATAGCCACAGGAATATCAGACACAGTTTCTAGTTTTGCAAGTGGAATAGAAAATATTTTTAACGGTTTAGGAGCAACTTCTGTAGATGAGTCTCCTGCTACAAGCGGTAGCAACTTTAGCCTTAGTGGTTTATTTGACATGGGTACAGGACCTTATACTGCTCCTACCGCTTTACAGCAAATAACAGGAAATCCTTTAAGCATGGGTGGTATGGGTAGAAATATGCAAGCTATAGATGCCATAGGACAAGCTAGGGGAGACAGCCCTTCTTTTATAAATGGTCGTAAAGTTGCAGCAGGTATGATGCCTGTAGCTAGTATTTTAGGATTAGGAACCACAGGGGGTTTATTTGGTATGCTTGGAGGTGGTTTAAACGCTATGGGATTTCATCACGACTATGACCCTAATGTAGACTCTAATTTATTTATGGACCCAGATCAAGGTTTAGTTGGTTTTGATAGTAAATCAGCAGGTGGTGGAGGTATGCAAGAGGGTATGCTTAACATGACAAACATGGTTGAAGATATGGTAAACAAAGGTCTTGGAGAAGAGTATATAAATACCCCACAAGGATACGTTAGAGCAAACGACTTAAATGATTACTTCAAAACTGAACGAGATGATGAGTTTGGTTACGGTCAGTTAGCTTATGATGGAACACCTTACGGATATGGACCTTCAGGATACGGAGATTCAAACACTAACGAAGCTATTGATTCTTTAAGTAACATGAGTGGTAATGCTTGGAACGAACTAGCTGGGTCTGTTTACGATCAAGGCGGTGGGTATAACGATGCTGTAGAACAAGCTCAAACAATGGCTACTGCTATGCAAGAAGCTAAAGATGAGTATCAAGGTTGGGCAGATTTTGACGATGGTTTTGGAGGTTCTGGCGATGCTGTTGGAGCATCTGATGCTGATTCAGATAGTTGGGGATCGTTTGATAGCGATGATGGGTATTTATAATGTCATTATATGAAAACATAAACAGAAGAAGACGTAAAAACATTTCTCGTACTAAAAAGAAAAGTAAGATTAGTGATGAGGACTATAAAAACATGCAAGCTGGTTTCAAGAAAAAGAAATCAAAGAAAAAAACAAGGACAAGGAAGGCATAGCTATGGCAGTCAAAGGATTATTTGGTGGACCTACACCACAGGACATTAGGCAACTAATGAACCAAGAGAATGAACTGCGTATCAGACAAGCAGGACTAGATTCTAGAGCAGGTGGTTATCAGGCTCAGTTGATGTCTCAGGCTACTGAGAGAGGCAGACAAGCACTTGGAAATCTTTTTGGTGGTGCTATGGGAGCCTTTGGTATGAAGATGCCACAGGACCCTAGGTTGTCTAGAGCAGTCAAAAGAGATAAAGACCGCACAGAAATTAATTCTATGTTACAAAAATTTACAGAGGACGATGGTAAAATTAGCGAAGCTGAACTTGAAACAGGATTTAGTGAATTAATGTCAAGAGGTTATCAAGATGAAGCTTTTAAATTTCTTCAGATGGCACAAGGAATGGCTGGTTTAGACCTTAAGAGAAGGCAAATAGCTGTGAAAGAACGTGAAGTTACTATAAAAGAAAAAGAACTTCCTGCAACATTACAAACTGCAAAGGCTAAACACTTAAATTCTTTAAAGGCAAGTAAAGACTATGATGTGGGAACTCCTGTGTATCAAAAGAAAGGAGAAGATATTATAATGATTACTCCTATTACTGATAAAACTACAGGAGTAACTTCCAAAAACGAAATAAATTTAGGGTCTTATGCTTTACTTGGAAAAAGTAAAATGACAACGGGTCAGAGAGTTGGCGAAGAAGGTCGAATTGCAAGCGTAAAACAAGCTGGTAAAAATTGGGCAACATTGAGAGGTAAAACTATAGAAACAGGGATATTATCAAGCAGAATAAAAAGTAAAATGACACAAGCTTTACAGTTACTTAAAACTATACAAACTGGTGGTTTTACAGCTAATGTTAAAAAACCCATAACAGATTTCCTTGGAAAAACTGCTGGTAATATAGGTTTATTCAATAAACTAACTTCCGATATACTCGTTAAAGAGTTAAAAAAGTTAGGAACAAGACCTACAGATGCAGATTTAAAATATATAGAAGACAAGTTAGCTACTTTAGGACAAAGTACGGAAGTTAACGTTGCTATAATTGAAGACATAATTAGGGAAATGGATAAGGATGTTAAAGCTGGTGATTGGTTAGTTACCAACACAAACCCTCAAGATATAGGAGGTCTTGATTTATTTAACAAAGCAAAAACAAATTTATTTTCGACACCAGTGGCTGAAAACAATGATCCTTTAGGAATACGTTAATGAATTTACAACAAATTAAACAGCAATATCCTCAATATAATGATTTATCTGATAAAGAGTTAGCAGATAAGCTGTATAATAGTAATTATTCAGACATGGACAGGAGTGAGTTTGATCAAAAAATAGGCTATACTCCTGCCCCTACAACACCTCAGCCACAAAAAAGTAGTATGGATCAAGTACTGGATGTTTTAAGGTCTGCTGGTGATGCCATATCTGGACTAACTGTAGAAGAAACTATTGAATATCTTAATAAAAATGGATCACTTCCCGGAGGAATTGGAGGTACTATTGCTGGAGGTATTATAGGTTTTTTATCACCTCTTCCCGGAGGTGCTTTAGTAGGATCGATTGTTGGTGGTTCTATAGGGTCTGGAGCAGGTTCTTATTATTCAGACGGAGATGTTCAGAAAGCTTTAACCGAAGCAGCCTTGTCTTTAGGAATGGACATAGCTACTTTAGGTATAGCTAGGATAGGAAAACCTTTACTTGCTGGTGCTAAAAAACTATTAAAATCAGGAGTTCCTCCCGAAGAAGTTGTTAAACGAATTGCTTCAGGAGACATGTCTAACTCTAAAATGTTACCTGATGTAGCAGAATCACAAGAAATATTACAAAAAGAAGGAATGTCTTTAACTCCTTTTCAAACAGGAATTGCTCCTAAATTTGAAATAACTAAAGAAAACATAGGAAGAACAGGTTTTTTTGGTAAGAATGTTTTTGCAAACACTCAAGAAAGAATACAAGAATTAGTTAGATCAAGGATGTCTAATATTATTGGGCAAGGTAGTGAAATAACTAATGACGTTCTTGGTAAAGGACTTATGGATGCCTTTGAAGAAGGTCGAAACGTTACTGTTAGAGAGTACGGAGATAGTTTGGGGGAAATAAGTAAAACTTTATCTAAAACAACAATAAGTTTAAACCCTTTAAAAAATTCTTTAAAGTCTTTTGTAAATAGAAAAGAAAATCTTGATGCTTTAGGAAACTCAAAGTTAGACGAAAAAACACTAGGGGTTATTGATACATTAAATAACTTAATGGGGGAAAATGTAAAGGGACCTGCTAAATTTTTACTTGATTTTGAACAAGCTGTTAATCAACAAATAGCAAAAGTATCTTCTTTTGGTCCTTCTTTTGATCCTACGGTAGCTAGAGAATTAACCTCTTTAGCAAAAAGAGTTAAAACCGTTGTGCGTACAAATATAACCAAAGTAGATAAAGAAGCTGGTTCTTCTTTTAGAAAGCTTCAGAAAGCTTATGGAGATACTTTAGAAGGTATTTATCCAAAGATAAATCAAAAGTTTATAGACGCTAATAATTCAGGTGGTTTTACAGCATTAGGTGCTATGTTTGCTCAACCCGGAAAAGTTGAAAATGTTCAAGCAGTTATGCGATCTATTGATAAAGCCTACTCTAAAATTCCTTCAAACAAATTAAACTCTATGGTTTTTTCTTCTGCAAAAGAAGCTAAACAAGCAATAGCAAGAGGGTACATACAAACAGTTATAAAAAACCCTACTAGACCTGATTTTGATTTATCAGATTATAGTAAAGTAGCAGAGACATTAAAAAATCCTACAGAAGCTAAAAAAATTAAAGCAATATTGGGTGCAAACTATTCTTCTTTTCGTAAAACTGTCAATCTAATGGCAAACGCATCTAAAAAACCAGAGTCAGGTCTTGCTACTTTGTTCTTAAGAAGTAAGGAATTTACAGCAGCGGGTGGTCTTGCTGCAGCAGGTGCTACTGGATTAATGCCAGCCAGTACAGCAGTTGTTAGCGCAGGAACTATTCTTCTTGGTCCTATATTTTTAGCAAGAGCTTCTGTAAATCCTAAATATGTGAACAAATTAATAAAAATAAATGAATTAGGAAATAAACCAGAACAAGCTGCAAAACTAGCTATGGTTTTAATAGATGATGTTGTTGACGATGCTTACGCAGAAGGCATGGGGGATGATAATATTATTAAAATGTTAAAGGGTGATTAATGGCATCTTCTTCTGACAACATTTTAAAGATGATGGCTGAGGCTAAGGAAGCCGAAACATCTAGAGCAAGAGTAGCTGGTCTTTTTGGTGAAGCAGTTGATGCAATGCCTTGGTACGATAAACTAGCTTTAGCAACTTCTCCTGTTCCAGTAGTAGGGGATATATTAGGTCTGGGAGCAGATGCAATAGGTTTTGCTAAAGAGCCTACAGCAAGAAACGCTCTTTTAGGTTTAGCTGGTTTACTTCCTTTTGTTCCTTCTGCTGGTGTTCGTAAAACTATAGCAAGAGCTATACCTAACTCTCCTAATTTTTTAGGTGGTTTTTATTCAGGCAAGGGTGGTGAATTAGGGCAAAAGGCTATGGCAGGTATAGGAGCGATAAAAGGTGTAAAAAATTTAGCAAAGGCTAGGTACTCTCCTACTGGAAGAGGTTTGTGGAGCGAAGGTCTTTCTTATGCAGATCAATTAGTTGCTAAACAAGCACTAAATGTTATAAAAAAAGCAGATCAATCTACACAAGAAGGAAGAAAAATAGCCAAACAAGCTTCTAAAAAAGCTATAGGTCAGTTTGACCAATCAACTTTAATGTCACGACAGATGGGACAACCTTCTAAATTTCACAGAATTACTGAAGGAGTAGATAATGTAGGGTTTTCCCCTAACTTTTCTGCTAATGATTACGCTTCAGTTCTAGGGGGAGTTAAAAAAACAGGGTTGAATGAAGCAGAATTAAATTCAGTTTTTAATGTAATAAAAACACTTCCTTCTATTGGGTACGATTCTACAAAAAAATACCAACTAGCGGTAAGAAGGTCTCATGCACAGGCGGGTGGGGATTTAGAAAGCCCTATTAGGTTAAATAGAAAATTATTTGGAGGCTCTACTTTAGACGATTTAAAGAAAATATTTGGGGGTGTTAAAGAAAAAGGTGTGTGGAAACACGGTAAATCAAAAAGTTTTAAAACAGACAAAGAGTTTTTAGACGCATTAGAAGCAAAAAAAATTGATGTTCAAAACCCAGAAGAAGTTTTAAAAGGGATGCCAGCAGTAGTCACTGGAAGTACAAAATCAGATTCTTACGTTTTAGGAGGAGTTAATTACATGACTTCTATTAATAAAAAAGGAAAATTAACTAGTTTTGTTAATGACGAACATGATCTTTTTAATATAAAACTACCGAAGGGTGATAGGATGTTTACTGTTTCAACCCCTATAAAAGTAAACTTACTTACTAATAAAAAACTTGTTTCTAAAGTAAATAAATCAAAACAAACAGCAACTAAAAAATCAATGAATAAATTAAAAGAATATTCTGGTGTTGATTTGTCAACCCCTGTCCCTAAAGGAGTTACCAGAGAACAGTTAAGTAGAATACAAGCAGTAGCTGATACTCCTTTTAAAAAGAATTATTCGAGAGTTATTGCTGAAGGACTGTTTACAGGAGGAAGAGCGGTAAAACCTTTTATTAGAGAAGAAGAGAGGCAATAGATGTCAGTAGAATACAGAGGAGAGAGGTTCTCAGGTTACAATAAGCCCAAGAGAACACCTAAGAAGAATAAGAAGTTCGCAGTGTTAGCTAAACAAGGTGAGCAAGTGAAGTTAGTTAGGTTTGGCGATCCTAACATGACTATAAAGAAAGACCAGCCAGCGAGAAGAAAAAGCTTTAGGGCTAGACACAGGTGTGATACTAGTCCTCCTAGTAAACTAAGTGCAAGATATTGGTCCTGTAAAAAATGGTAAAGGGAGATTACAATGGGAAGTAAAGTAGCAAAGATGAAAAGCGGTAAAGGCTATAGCAAGAAAAAGAGCAAGTCATATGCTAAAAAGAAATCATCTAAGAAAAAAATGTATGGTTACGGATGATCTTAAGACTGTTTAAACGGCTAGTAGCCAGAGAAAGATATTACTTTAGACAATTTTGGGAACACACTAAACACTACAGGGGACACTGATGTTTCAAATACTTAAAGATATACGTTGCTGGATTTTCTGGCATAAAATGGAAGAAAGTAACCCCAATAAATGTTCTAGATGTGGTCGTCTAATCTTTAGTATATTTTAACATAGTAAGCAAAGATACCGTTAGTCAGTATAGCTATGGCTACGCTGTTAACGACTATCAATGCCCTATCGTTCCAATTTATAGAAACTATTAACCAACCTAATATCCCTGCAAAATGAAAAAACAGATTGTAGGGATATATGTTTTGTGCAGTAAGTATCATCGCAAACATAAGAACAACTGATGATACCCACTTAAGTCTCCATATGTAATCTTTAGTATCACCTTGCATCAAAACACTCCTTACTACACCAAAATATCAAAGGACACGCACTGGCCCCATAAGGGTTCTCATGTCCTTTGCCACATTTGTGACAATAAAAATTAAAGTCACGTTGGTCTGCTGGTACGTAATCCATCGCACCAGCTATGCCAACTCCCTCATCTTTACTCACACTCTTTCTGACCTGTCTGTGGGTCTATGAAACAAGCTTCTGCTTTAGGCTCATCTTTAACCTCATTCAGTATACCATAACGTTTACCACTAGCTCTGAATGTAGTGATGCCTTTGCATCCCTGCTTCCAAGCATTATAATAAAGCTGTTTAAACGCATCGTAAGTTACATTGTCACCTACGTTACAGGTCTTACTGACTGCACTATCTATGTACTTAGAGGTCAAGGCAAGGACTGAGAGATGTTCTTCGGCACTAATCTCATTGGCAGTTCTACCGTTCACACCCTGTCTGTAAGCATAGTCCTCTACTCTCTGTATCTGATGACCATCAAACTCCTGTATGGTTCTGTCATAAAACAAACTAAACGGTGGTTCAATGCCAGAGCTTACGTTGTCTGCTGTGAGACTGATTGTACCTGTGGGTGCTATGGAAGTCAGGTGAGAGTTACGTATACCAAACTCTTTAATCTGATCCTGTACCCAAGGAGATAGTGTCTTAAAGAACTTACCCTCTATGTATTTATTTTTATCATAGAGTGGGAAAGAACCCTTCTCCTGAGCCAACATAGAACTAGCTGAGTAAGTATGGTCTCGAAGTGACTTAAGAACCTTAGTAGTAAACTTCATAAACTCTTCTGATCCATAAGGCATACCACACATCTCACCTGCATTGGCTAGTCCTGTAATACCTAGTCCCATCCTACGCTTGTTCTTAGCTTCTTTCTCTTGTGCTTCCAGAGGATATATAGTCCTATCAATAACATTATCCATAGCTCTGACTACATGGTGAATGTCACCAGTGAACAGACCATAATCAAACGCACTTGCTCCTACATACTTAGTCAAGTTAAAACTACCTAGCAAACAAGCACCGTAAGGAGGCAGAGGTTGCTCACCACACGGGTTTGTTGCCTCTATATTCTCACAATAGTATAAGTTATTCATCTTGTTAATGGTATCTATGAACAACACTCCCGGCTCTGCCCAATCCCATGTGCTACGCATAACCATGTCCCACAGTGCTACAGGGTCTACCTCTTCATGCACCCTACCGTCAAACCGTAGAGGGAATGGTTCTTTCTTCTCTAGGCATCTCATGAACTCATCTGTTACACCTACTGAAATGTTGAAACCAGTTAAGGCTGTACCGTTGTTCTTAGCGGTGATAAACTGTTCAATGTCTGGATGGTCTATACGTAAGACACCCATCTGCGCTCCTCTACGGTGTCCACTAGATGCTATGGTCTGACAGACAGAATCATAAATCTGCATAAAGCTAACTGCACCTGATGCCCTAGAGTCCAAAGACTTGATACGATCTCCTCTGGGACGTAGCCTACTGAAGTCATAGCCTATGCCACCGCCTCTACGCATGGTCTCTGCAGCCTCTGTAGCTCTTCCCATGATAGAGTCCATGCTGTCGTCTATAACTCCACTGACAAAGCAGTTATAAGCGGTGGTCTGTCTTGCAGCACCCATAGCGTTCTGTACCCTACCAGCAGGTAGAAACCTAAGATGCCTAAGTGCATCCTTGAAGTTCTCAAAGTGATCAGGGCTATCCTTAAGGGACTCAGCTATACGTACTACTTTACTGTAGAAGTCCTCGCCTGTCTGTCTGTACTTAACTGTGTCTATCTCTTCTGATATTGGCAATGTCATACCGTAGTGCATTTCACTCTCCATCTTTAACTTTCCCCTTTAACTTCTCTAAATACCAAATTGCTTTGCTTATGTCTTGATCAGGTTTACCTTTGTGTTTGTACCTGATTATATATTTCATTGCGTTTCCCTTAAGATACCCTAAGAAATCATCCCTAGTCATGGACATCTCTATCAGGTCAATAGCTTCAACGTCCAGCATGTTATAATGTGAAGGACTGTTTACTGGATCGTTGTTGCCATCAGGGAAAAACTTTTCTTCAGACACTTGGTTGCTCAACACTGTTCTCCTCTTTATCTTTTTTCTCAACTGGTTTAATCATTATAACACACTTGGTAGTGATGTCAACTACTTTACCACTGTTGAGATATTTATATATAAATTGAGGTGCTACCACTTTACGACATCTTTCTATATCCAAGTCAACATGGTTTTGCTGTATGTCGTACCCTAAACTACCATCGTGATACACCATTATAATTATCAAGAATAATGTCTTCATAATATTCTCCTAATTCAAAGGAGTTATGTTGTCATAACCCTCATGAGTTATCTTAGGCTTTTCCTTAAACTCACAACTTTGTAAAAGAATGTCAATAGCGTCTATAAGTAAAGGGGCGCATACGTCATCAGCATCCTTTAAATCTTTTATAAGCTTACGTACTTGCTCCATACGCACTACAAGAATGTCAGGCATCATCATAGTCATCATGTCTTCAGGATAGTCAGCCATGTTATTACTCCTCAATCTCTAAGTCAACGTCAAAAACTTCTCTAAGGTCTTCAATGTTGTGTTCTATTAAATCTCCAAATCTCTCTATCAAATCTTCGGAAGTTATGTTAAGAACCTCACACAAGTAAGAAGGTTCCGCTAAGTTAGATACTCTGTTCAAGAATTGTTTAGTTGGTAAAGGCATCTTTGATATTCTCCACAGTGTACCACTTCATGTTTTCTTTGTCACACCATTCTGCCATATTCATCTTACTTCCCTTCCTTACTTTTTTATATGGGTTGTATAATAAAAACACCAGTTGCTTTTTCTTCGGCAGACTATCCCTAATTGCTTTGTACTTCTGGATGTCTCCCACTCTAAAGTAACCTTTAGCTTCAACTAAAATCTCAAACTTACCTTTCATCCCTATGAAATCAGGAATATACATTCTATTAACTATGTAAGGTATTTGTTTTGATTCGTAACTACAGAGGTCACCCAAGACCTCTGCAATTTGAGCTTCAAACTTGTTACGATACTTCATTAGTCTTAGCTTTAGCCTTAGCAGGTTGTTTAAACGATGCCTTAGGTTCCCTTAGTAAAGCCTGTGTCATCCCTCCTGTCTGAGAAACAAAAGGACTCCCGTGTAGTTCCCAACCATCGTTAAGAAGTTTTGTTATTGTTTCTTCAAAACGATCATGTCGTGGGGTGTTGATAACTTTAAACTCTTTAGCCATTAGTATCTCCTATTGTTTGTTAAGGTTAATCTCAGGAACCTGTGGCTTATTATTTACTTGGGTCAAAAACCTTGGACCAGTAGAATAAGAAAAGGCTCTTAAGCTTGGGTAGCAATGTGCTTTGTACTGACAGTAAGAACACATAGTAGATAGTTTTACATTTCCAGAACGCCCATCTGGTACTGGAGAAGAGCATGGCGCAGGACGGTCTTCCTGCTCTACGGACTTTTTTACATGTGACACACGCTCCTCAATGTCACCTGAGTAGTACTTATACATGGGATGTTTAGTATCATCTAAGTCATACTCAAGCACCGCCAGAGTACCATTCTGTTTATCCATAGCCAACCACGCCCACTTACGGTCACCTTCTGCATGAGCATATGCTTTGATCTGATCTACATAACCGAAGTCATCATTCATTGCTAAGGTTCCGTCCTTAAACTTCTTCATACCGAAAGCAGTTGTAGACTTAACGTCAACTACAGTACCATCTATCTTACAGTCCATGTGTCCTTTAACACCACCTACTGACACTTCCTTCTGTTCATCGGTAACCTCATGCCCCGTCATACGAACAAGCATGAGAAGAAACTCTTCAATCAAATGACCATACATAAACTTGATTAAGGTGTGTGGTTGTAGTTTCTCTCCAGTGTAGTTGTTCACTGAGTACCATTGTTGTAAGTCTGGTTTGCCTATAGCAGACAGCCTTAGCTTACGTCCATCATAACGGTGATTAGAAGGTAGGAACTCTTTCTTCATTAGGTCCTTAAGTGACTCCCCGAACTTCTCTATCTCTGCTTCAGGGTCAACACCTTTAGCTGTGTTTTTATTCTTCATTAACGTATAGATGTCTTCTACTAGTGTGTCTAATGTTTTACTCATGTCATCTCCTAGTGGGTTTCAGCCCAGTTGTTTCCGATTTTATATTCCCCATCTAAGGGACATCTTAAGTTAAACTTTAGACCTGCTGACTTAATACACTCTACAGCTAACCATCCAAAATTATCTACTTGGTCTTCCCGAACTTCCGCTTGAAATTCATCGTGAATATTACCTACGAATTTATAGTCTATATTATGTAGTATCGCATACTCATTTAACAGTGTCAAGGCTTTTTTCATAATAATTGCACCAGCGGATTGTAAAAGAGTGTTTAAACTAGCGTGTGCTGATCTTATGATTAGCTTTCTTCCGTCAAGTCCTTTGAGGTATCCTCTTTGGGAACTACGCTCAACTCTTTCTCTAAGGTCTCTAAGAGACGGAGTGTTGTCGAGAAATTTTTTCTTGAGCTTTGCCCCATCTCTGCTATTGCCTCCAACAACACTTCCGATTTTAGCGTCCCCTGCTCCATATAGGAAAGCATAGATAAAAGTCTTTGCGTTGTCTCTTGTTGTAAGTCCTGCTGAGTTTTGATTAACTGTGTGTATGTCTCCATTAATAACTTCATGGGTATACTCCTTATCGTCCATGTAATGTGCCAACATCCTCAACTCTAATCCTGAAGCATCAACACCTACTAACTTGTAACCTTTAGGAACTACCCAACAACTCCGACACTCGCCACCGTAAGGTGAGTAACTCGCTGGAACCTGAGCCATATTGGGACTGCTGTGTGTCATACGTCCCGTTACAGCACCGATAGGGTTAACGTAACCATGAACTCTTCCGTCCTCTTCTACTCCTTCTAGCCATGAATCTATCTGTGCCATACGCTTCTGTACCAGTAAGTACTCAGCGATAAGAGAAGCTTCAGGTATCTTCTTGACTTTACTAAGGACTGCTTCATCGACAATTACGTTTCCCTTCTCAGTGTATGTCTCAGGCTTCCATCCGAAAAACTGTAAGTATCTTCCGATCTGTTGCCTAGAACCTAGGTTAAACTCAGGCCAATCTATTCTACTAAATGAACCAGATACAAAGCCCCTGTCGCAATCACTAAGAAACTTAAGACCCACAGTGCTGAGTCTGCCATCTTTATTGTACTTAGGCGTGATCTCTTTAACAAAAACAGGTAACGGCTTAAACTTTTCGTGTACTTCATCTTCTATCTCCATCTTTCTTTGTTTCAATCTGGCTAGTAAATCAACACACTTTCTCTGATCCAATAACCAACCATTCTCAGTCTGTTTAACGATAACTTTTTGTACTTCATGTTCCAGAGTTACACTCGTATCACCAAACTTCTCAAGTCTTTGAGTAAGTAAATCATAAACTTTATGAGTTACGTCACAATCTTGTTCACAGTACTTAATCATCTCAGGTGTTAGCTTAGTCCAATCATCATGGTCTCCCTTAGGAAACTTAAGTCTTTCTCCCCAAGCTTTGAGAGAATGTCCATCCTCTAGCTGTGGGTTATAAAGTCTAGATAAAGTCAACGTATCTATAATCTCATGCTGTTTAAACGTTACGCCTAAGAACTTCTCTACAATAGGGGAGTCGAACCCAAGAATATTGTGACCAATAATAGTATCAAATCCATCAATGTACTCCTGTATTTGTTTTGTTTCAGATAGGGGCGCAAGGAAATTCTTCTTCGTCCCCGTTTGTATGTCTTTCGTCCCGATCATCCAAACCTTTGTAACTGGAAAAGCGGTGGTTTCTATATCTAGAATAAGCTTCTTTGTCATTGATTAAAGTCTCACCCTTTCTTAACGCTATATGCTCAAGCTTGTGACAGTTACTACACAGTATAACACATTTATCTGCTTCGTCAATAACTTCCTGTTTTATTTTTCTCCACGTATGGGAGTCAAAATTCCGTTCCTTTTTCACACCTTCTGGATGATGTAGTTCTAAAAGTTCTTCTGGGTATTTTTCTCCGCAAACTTCGCAAGCGTAACCAGTTCTTTTTCTTAAATATTCTGATCTATTTACTTTACCCTTTATATCAAAACTCCTCATCTTCTACCGCCTTTACTTTAGGTTCCACACCAGCAACCATACGCCCTGTGCCTTCCTCATAGTACAACCATCCAGCGTGTCCAGTGCGTCCTGTCCTACGACACTTCACTAGCTGTACCTTAGTGGAATTTCTAGTGTACTGATCCTCAGACATCTTGTCACGACTTAGTAAGATTGTGTTAAAAGCTATCTGATTGATCGATCCTGACCCCTTCATGTCGTACTCGTTGACATCGTGTGGGTCTTTGACGTTAGGCTTCCTCATGTGTGACACGATAACAATAGATACTCCTGTCTCCTTAGCTAACTTAAGACATCTATCCATGAACTCATCTATCTGTCCATTCTCATTTGATCTGACTGCTGCATGTAAAGGGTCAAGAAGAATAACATCACAGTCATCACCCACAGCCATCCACCTCATCTTAGAGAACAACGCATCAACATCAGAGAAACCTAGGTGTTTCAGTATATGCACATTAGATTTACTTTTGAAGTCATCGTAGAAGTCACGGTATAAAGAGTTATCCCTAGTTTCTGATGGGACTATACTAATGTTCTCACCACTATGTAACGATACAATCTTCTCAATGGTCTCACCTAGGTCTGACTCTAACAACACTGCACCAATCTTTTTATTTGATTGTAACACCATGTCGTAAAGGAGATTAAATACCATTGTGGTTTTACCGATTGAAGTTAAAGCACCTATCACAGTGACCTCACCTGTGGCTAGACCACCATTCATCATTACATTTAATGACCCATAGGCATCTGGTAAAGGTATGATCTCCTCTGTGCCACGTTTGATGAAAGCATCCCAACACTCCTCGTCACCGAACGACACTACTCCTACTGGTCTGTAGGGTTTAGCGTCCCACCATGAACTCACGAACTCTTGAACTCTACTGGCCTGTAACATTTCTCCAGCATCCTTAAGAGGGAGAGAAACAACCTTTGCTTTGTTATGAGAGAACAACGGTAGTATGCTATCTACTGCTTTCTTTCCAGCATCGTCCATATCAAAACAGATCACAACATTTTCAAAAGTTTCTAGCCACTCTAGGTTAGCTTTGATGTCCTTCAATGCTCCAGCGGAACCTGTCTTGATTGATACCACGGGCCACTTACCGTCAAACATCTCTGCCACCGCTAGGGCATCTAACTCACCCTCAACTACTGTGACAAATTTACCACCCTCTCGCCATATTTGTTGTCCGAACAATCCAGTATTCTCTAGTGTCCCTGTAGCGTGGAAATTCTTAGTTGCTACTGTACGGACTTTTGTACCTACCGCCTCTCCTGTATCTTTGTCATGATACGGATAATGATGTTTATCAACACTACCATCTGCGTTCTTCTCCAGAGTAACTCCAAACTTTCTTACAATGCTTTCCGATATACGTCTATCTTTTATAGCACCACTTACACCTGACATTTCAAATCCTCGTTTTGTTTTAATTATTTTAGGTTGCTCAAAGGCATCCTGTTTAAACACTGTGTAATTACAAGCATAACAGTATTTGTGTCCGTCATCATAGGAAACTAAATTATCTCCTGATCTGTCGTTACCACTCTCTCGACACTTAGGACACGCACTCTTGCCTGTAACTTTAGAAACTTTTTGCAACAAAATAATCTCCTTGTTAAAAAGCGGAACCTAGGTTTTACCCTAGGCTCCTAGTTAAGTCAACGAGGGTTAAAACTCTTCATCACCGTCAGCCATTGCGCCCTCATGGGTAGCTAACTCAAGCACTTTAATCTTCTTAAAGTACGGAGCAACACCGTGGGTCGGGTGTGGCTTGCTCGGCTCCCACAACACACGTACTTTAGAACCATACGGTATGTGTTTCGCAATCACCTCTCCCTCAGCATCCATTACTGGAAAGTCTGGAAACTTTGTCACAAACTTACGCTGTGGTTGGTTCTTGTACTCTTTAACATTTACACCAGCATCCGAAAGCTTTCCAGCCTCGTCTTCCTCAAGGGTCAACACAATGGAAAACTTACCTGTGTCTTGACCATTGTACTTCTCTGTCTCGGATAAATTGCTAAATGCTACTACGCCTTCTGTAATCATGTCTAAACTCCTATTGGTTAATGTAACTCTTCTGTAGTATATACGTAGGGAAAATGACTGTCAAGACTTTTTTCAACATTAAATTCTTTGACATAAAAATTTAACATAAGTCCTTGGTCACTGCTTGTGTAGAGGTCTCTAGCTTCTTCTGCTAAATCCTCACTCTCGAATACTCCTGCTACATGGGAATACTCAAAACCGTCATGTTGTAAAACTAAATAAACTTTCATCTCGTCACCTCTAAACTTTTATATCTACACGTTTCAGTGTAATAGGTTTCTTTTCGTATGTCAAGACTCTCTTATCAAGTTTTACATTTCTGTAAATCTTTTGCAACAAACGTTGCTTGTGTATCAAGGGTATATTACTCATTCTCTTCCTCCTCCCATACATTAAGTCTAATGTAATGACCTTTTCTCTCTGGGTCACTGCTATAAATAAAATTTGTTCCGTAATATTTTACCAACAAACCTATTAACTCCTCTTCAAATTCTGGATTCATTTAGGATACTCCTGTATCTTATAATTAAGAGACTGTTTAAACACTTCAGTCATCTTCTTTCTCCTTTGGATAATAGACATCCACTATACTCTCACATTTAGGACAAGTCAAGTTAGTAACCATGACATAAAATTCATCATCTATATCTTGGTCACCACCCCAAATTAACTCAGTGTTACAGTGCCAACAGTTCATAACCACCCCATTACTCTAGCGTTTCCTATGCAGATCATTGTACACGTAATTATGTGCATTGCAACCCAAAAAAATTTACCCATGTTTATTCTCCATAGTCATCTGGGCAACAGTCGCAACAAAAGTATTCATCACCTACAATAAAAGCTTCGTAAGCATTAGTCATGTCTCCACAATTTTCACATTTTATATCGTAAATATAATCATCATCTGCCCACCATTGGGGTACTTGAGAATAATTCCACTTTGCGAAATACGCTTTCTCACCTTTGTAATAATTACGATACGCTGTGACAGTATCTTTATGTTTGTATTCATCTGGCATACATTGCGGTGGCGGTACAAAATCTTTTATAGAAGACCAATCATACGGCTCTATATTCTCTGGAGCCACTAAAAGCCACGGTATCAGTCTCGAAGACTTATGTTCCTTGTGATAACGTCTTGTGTACTCTTCACATAATTTTACAAATAACATGTAAGTCCAATCATATGATTCTTTTTTAGAACGTACCCACACAGCAGATGGATGATTTTTGTGTGTTGCTTTGTATAAGCCCATGCTGTCTGCATACTCATCGCCATCTAATTCTCTATGTGCAGTAGACAGTAGCTGTGCAGTTTCTAATATCATTTTGACTACATGCTTATCACAATGATACTTTGCTGATTTTGCAAATGATTTATCTAAATAGAATATGTTCATTATATTTTACCCTCTAAATAATCTTTTACTTCTTGATCGGCTTCCTTAGCTCTGAGACCAATCTTTTTAGACTTAAATACCTTAGGATGGTAGTATTTGTCAAGAACTACTTTCTCTGGATTCCTAACTTTCCATCCGTTAAGTTTTTTCTTTTTAGTAATAGACATAATATCCTCTCTTCTTAAGTATTCTTAAGTAATTAACTTTAAGTGTAAAGATTAAGGTTAATAACTCTTGACTACTTAAGTATACTAATGATAGTTTTAATCCGTGTCAAGTGGTTTTTCAATATCTTTTAAAAAAGGTGTAAAATCATCTAAACTTTCGTACACCGAAGCCATGCAATTTCCGCATGTCTCCAAGAAATTACCCCTACTGTCCTTTTTTGACAACTCCGAATCCTTTAATTTTGTATTGCAAATTCTGCATCTCATTAATTCTACTCCTAAATAAATTTTAAATGCCCTCTGTAGAGCGTTTTAAGGTACCCTACAGAGGTTCTTTTGATTACCAATTACCAAACACCTGTTTGTATTGGTCAATTAGCTCTGTTGGTTCTTTTTTTCTCAAGTTATAATCGTGTTGTTTTTTAGCTAACTCGACAAGTTCAGTTAACGACATACTATGAAAATGAAAATCCCACAAATCTTGAATCATAGTGTC
>UEXM01001291.1_pt1 | contig 21813 bp, 28 predicted proteins | sample 1796661 | NCBI WGS metagenome assembly UEXM01 (sample SAMEA4772469, study PRJEB27181) | metagenome | reverse complement strand
TAAATAGTTAAAACGACTATTTAGTCGGTATGAGCAGGATGATGATTTTAAGTGTAGACTTGTTGTTAATCACTTAATAGTATTTTCTAATGTTTTTGGTAATATAACTTCTTGTAGAATACTATTTTTTAAAGTAGAGGATAGATATCATCATATTTTAAAAACGTGTTTGCAATACATGAATATGTTACCAGAACAAATACCAGAAATAAATATAGAAACAATACCTTTAGATATTAGAATATTAAAAAAATTGGAAACCGAATTATGAATAATTCCGATATTACAAATAAAACTATTTCTGCTTTTACCATGTATAAATTTATAACTAATATAACAAAACCATTTGTTCAATTTGATGCATATATTTCGGGTGCTATTGACAAAGATGGTAACTTCACTGAAGAACCAACTGATATTCCTACATTTGAATTATTTGTAATCTATATTAAAAAATTATTAAATAAAATTCCAGATCCATCAATACAATCACGATTACTTAATTTTACTTCTGCAATGACATTATTTAAAGAGTCTTTGATAGATTATGATTTAGATGCAGATTTTATTATTGAAGGTATATTACAGGAATTAATCAATCAAGAATTAATAGTAGAACAAGAAGCTGCGGCTGTTCATGCTAATTCAATGGGAGGTAATTTTTCTAATTCTCAAGTAGGAGATGCAGGAAATATTGCAGGTCCTATTTTTCCTATCGGGCATATAATCAGAAGACGAAAGAAAAAGAAAAATAAATCTGAGGAATAGATAATGATTGAAACTTTTCTTACAACTGAATTTCTATCTTTAATTGGTGGTTCTGTTACTGGATTTATTTTTAAATTTTTAACAGAACAAAGAGAGATTCGTAGAGAGCAGTTTGAGATGTTACTTGAGAAAAATAAACAAGTAACAAAAAATCAGGATAAAGCAGTAAAGCGAGTAGGAATAGAGGCAGGAAAAGTTGTACGCAGAACAATAGTGTTATGTGTATTGTTTGGAACTATAATAGCACCGTTTATTCTTCCTTTTTTTGGAATTCCTACTGTAGTAGAAATTACAAGAGATACTGCGCCCTTTTTGGGTATTTTTGGTGGTGGTCAAGATGTCAGTTTTCATAATGTATATGGATATTTGTTTACAGAGGAAAATAGACAAATATTACTTAGTATAGTTGGATTTTACTTTGGGAGTGCGACAGCACGAAGATGAAATATTTATTATTTATTGTTATATTATTAGGTGGATGTGCATCATCCATAGAAACTATAGATCATCCAATTGATCCTGTAAAACAAAAAGCACTGGCTCTTAGTGAGTCACCAGTGCTATCTGTTAACATTTATAGTATTTCTATAATGTTTGCAGTTGTTTCTTTGTTAATTTCTTCTTTATGGTTTATTGCATGGAAGAAAACTCAAAATAAAGAAGATGATTCTTTCTGAGGATGTTTTTGGGTGTATTCTGCAATCTCTCTCTTGAGAGCACGAACCCAATTTATGGGTGTATCAATAAAGGTTTGTGTGTCTCCTGTTTCACAACCAATCAAAACTACAACTTGTTCTATAAGTTCTCCTGTCATTTCTTGCCACATTAGAGCATATGCAGTTGCTTGTAGAAAATAGTTTTCAATGCCACTCCTGTACTTCTTTCGAGTAGAACCTTTGAAGTCTATGATACTAAGTTTGCCGTCATACTCTGCAATACAGTCAGCTCTACCTGCAAGTCCAATATTTTCTGATGCAAGACACATTTCGGTACATCTAACATTATCAATCTTGTTAACTTCTTCTTGCATCTGCAAGAATAACTCACACTCTAGTGGGGGTAGATCTTTGAGAACAATTTCTTTGTTGTTCACATAGTCTTCTAATACTGAGTGTATTTTATTGCCTCTTCGCGTAACCCGCGTTGCTTCTTTGGGGTTTTCTGCTCTCCACTTAGCGAAGATTCCAGATTTTTTCCATCCTGTGACTGTCGTCACGCTAGGCAGTTTATTGCCATCTTTAAGAATGTAATAGCGACCACTTTCAGTATCTTCTGAAAGTAGATCGCTAGTCACGATTACCTCTTTATGGGTAAATTGTTTTTGTGTAAACATGATGTATATCCAATCAAATATATTATATAATAAACCTATTCAGATGTCAACCTATTATCGGAGATCCTATTACTAAATTAGGACAACTTTCAGTTAGCAGATTCTTCGATGCCTAATAGTTTATTAATAATCTGATCAATGGCAAAATCAAGATCTTCATTTATTAATTCAAAATCAAGATTACTCTCGACTTCTACTAGTTCTTCAATAACAAGCTCGACTAGTTCATCTACATCATTATTTGCAGTTTCAGTTACTGCAACTTCATTTTCTGATGGAGTAATAGCTTCAATTTCGGCAACTCCTTGATCATTTCCTTCTCTAGTACCTTTTGCCGCAATTTCCATTGCAACTCTAAGTAGATTTTTATTTCTTATTGTGTCGTTAATATCCATAGTGGTCTCCTTTATTATATTTATAAAAAAAATAGGCCCCCCTGAGTTCGCGTCAGGGGGGCCGGTGCCTACGGTAGCGATGCCCAGGCGTAATTTTTTATCCTTTTCATCTCTGGTTCTTGATCTGTAGTCGCTGGAATTGAGCACCCACACGCCGTGCTAGTCTTCCTATCAATCCTGGAGACTTTATTTGCAGTTGGTTTATAAGTGCTGCATAGTTTGGATCTGATCCCGAAGGAACTCCACCAAATCCTGCAGTTGATAATCGCTTAATCATGTCAGCCCGTTTGGTTTTCCCAGCAATTTCTGCTGTTACGAGAGCAGGGTCAAGTATACGTTTAACTATATCACTTACTCCACCCAATAATGCACCTGGTGCCGATAACGCCGTTTGTTCATTAATATCTGGTGTGTGATATTTTTCTAAATAATCTTTGGTATATCTCATTTTATTCTCCCCCTTATTTATAAAAACGTATAAATAGAAGTAAAGGAACATCGTTATGTATAAAGCTTATTTTCAATTTGAAGGACCACAAATAAATCAGCCAGTGATACCTCCCCCTACCGCTGGACAAGCGGATTTAGGTACATCTGTTCCTGCGTTCATACTTAATTATGCTCCAGGCCAGACGGGTGACGCCAACGCACATGCAGGTTTCGACCAAGCGGGAACCACATTTGAACTTCTATCCCCATTCGGATATACATTTAATATGTATTGTAAGCCCGGAGAATCAAACATGTATGAAATCGCAATCTCAAAAATCGCTGGTATGTCAGCAGGAGCAAGTCTAACTATTCTCACTCAATGATATGAGACAAGTATTACTACTCAACGCATCAGAAGAAATATTGCAGTTAATTAATTGGCAACGGGCAATAAATTTAATATTTAATGGGAAAGCGGAGCCCCCATATAACTATGACTATAAGTATAAAATACCCCACTCGTCTGGGGTATTTTATTTACCTAAGGCAATAAGATTAAAGAAGTATATTCATATTCCGAGAAAAAAAACAATGTTTTCTCGTAAAAATATACACAGGAGAGACAAACATATCTGTCAATATTGTTCTGTCATATTACCCGAAAATCAAGGAACTTTAGATCATATCATACCCAGATCCCGAGGCGGGTTAAATACATGGAAAAACTTGGTGTGTTGTTGTGTTAAATGTAACACAAAAAAAGGAAATAAAACTCCACACGAAGCAAATATGAAACTTTTATCTGTTCCTGAAGAACCAAAGTCCCTACATAAAACGGAAATTAAGTTAACCTCGATCTGGTCTAGATGGGCATAAAGAAAGGGCTCAAAACGCTTCTTGTAACATAACAAACAAGACCGCAATATAGTAGTCCTATCTTAGTGACGGCTCATCATTCGGTCCGAAAGTGTTAAATACTCTCTTATCTTTACTGCTGACTTATGCCAGGGATCTTCCCTGGCATGTTATTTTATATGGTTATGTAACCAATAGATGTTCGTATTGTATTTTTACGGTGTGGTAATACTGCCGCAGTTTCCTCAGATTTTATTATATCTTCTGCTGTAATAGACAACATTTCCCTGCTAGGATATTTTATTGTTTGTATATTTTCTGTACTAAATTGTTTTTTCAAATGTTCAAAATTAGTTTTCATGGTGTTACTGTTCCTATATCTTCACATTCACCTTCTGCTACACAGGTTGCGAAAAGATTTCCTTCATCATCCACAACCATACAGCATTGTGTTCCCGACTCACACTCAAATGCACACGGAGTACAAACAGTTTCTCCTGTTCCAACAGGGACACATTGTCCTGTGTATGGACAGCAGAAGCGTAGAACTCCATTGTCATCCGGTTCGCATATTTTACCACATGCAGGATCTATATCATATTCTCCCTCACTGTCTCTAATATAAAATCCACATGCTTCTTCACTACAAAATAGGCTTCCGTCCTCCTCGGGATTGAAACAACTTTGGGCTTTCTTCTCCGGACTAGAACCTAGCGGGTTTGCTTTTTTCCACGGACATATAACTGTTCCCCGATTCACACCGCTTCCGGGAAGCGGTTGTCCTGTCTGATCTAGTGACGCGGTTGTCCAACAACAAGGATCTTTTTGTGATCTACTTGGAATTGTTGTCGATGCGTGATATGGAGGATGAAACCAATCAACTCGTGGTCTATCCTCTGTTATTCCATCGTCATCATACCTCGGTGTTATTGAAGGATCATCGAATGATACGGATGGTTTCCATCCTTCCAGATCATTACCAAATCCGTCCTTAAATATCTTAGTTTCATCTCCGGTATTTACCAACCAAGGAGTAGTTTTTAGTACCCATCCATTATTTACTGATACACATCCATATGCTGCAACATCATCATTACCATCGCACTCAGGATTTGCACTACTTACACTCCACTGCAACCATGTTCCATTGCATGTATCAGAAGTTCCTTCGTGAGAACATGGTCCATTTCCTTCCTCGTCGGATCCTGCACAACCTGCACACTGCGGTAGTGTGCAATTATTTTCAATAAAACAGGTGTCATCATCTCCGCACATTGTGCAAGGACAGTCTCCGCAGTCATTTTCGGTACATTTTGCATACTGCGGCCATGGTGCTGAATAGTTTGTTGCTGGCTTATCTCTAGATTGTATAAGTTGTGGGAATAGATTTTTGTGGTCTGCTTCCGGAATTATAATGATCTCGCCGGGGAGTTTTATATTACCATCCCAATCACCAGTAAACCACCCACCGGGTTTACCATAAAACCATTGTTTTTTGTCTGTGGTTCCAAACTGTGTTGGAGTTGGAGGTAATGCTTCGCATCTCGGTTCACATGCAATTTCTGGAATTTGTCCATCACCAGTCTCTTGTATGGGACGGGTTACTTCTATTCCGTTTGTGTTAATACAGTTTGTATTTTTTAGCCATTTAAATCCATTAGGACATGGGTTATCTGCTGTAGGTGGCTCTACAGATCCGGGGGTACAGGTAGTTGAATTACCTACTCCGACTCTATCGTCATCATCTCTAAGTCCTGTGTGTGTTTCAAAGCAATTACATCCTCTTTCTCCTGCGGGTTCATCACAGTCATCACGACATTCGAAAATCCCATCATCGTCGTGATCTTGAGGAGGAAGTCTTGTTCCGCAGTCGGCTCCCTGACCATCTTCTGAATTGGGACAACCACACCCATTAGGTGGGAAAGAACCTACATCACCAGTACATCTCCTACTACAAGTGCCTTTTGCATTTGCAATACAAACTTCATATCCATCTCCATTCAATGGATCCTCATCGGAGGAAGCACAAAGAAGCTCTTCACCATCTGGATTTGGTGTCCACTGTCCGCCGTACCACCTGCATTCATCTTCTAGGACATTTTCAGCACACCCAGCAACTTCTATTTGACACTCCGGGAGCGTTGACGCGAAGTCGGCGCAGGTGGCATCCCAAAACTGGTCGCAGCACTCCGGCCTCGTCGCACACACCACCTGATTACATAAAGGAATCATACATCCACAAGGAGGATCATCCATAACACAACCTGCACAAGCTGCTTCCTCCTCGTCGCTGGACGGATCTTGACCGATAGGACAGTCGGTCGCCGCGATCGTGGTGTAATCAATCCAGTTTCCGCCGGCGTCTTCGTTTTCGGGACCCCAACAATTATATGAAATTGGCTCACCACCATTAAAGCAACACATTCCTTTTGTTTCTTCCGCAGAAGTACAATTGTCTGCCACTTTCATGGTTTTGTTGTAGATCTTATACCCGTTTTCTAGTCCACCATTTTCTGGTTCAGGTAATATTCCTTCTTCTACTAATATTCGTGCAATATCTGGAGTGATGACACCAGTGGGTATAGTGAAGCTAGGGACTTTAAACCAAAAAGGGAATCCATTAAATATTAGCATTAAATATCTTGCTAGACTAATTTCTTTGAGCTTATCCACTTCATTAAGATTTCCCGGAATGCTCCCGTAAAACTCAGTCATTGTTTCGAAAGCCGCAGCAAGTGTTCGTATCGTAGCAATATCCATAACGTCTTTTAATTTAACATAGTCTGCCGGATTCGCAGTACCTTCAAAATCACTTATTCTATCGTTAAGTGCTATTTCCCACGAGAATATTGGAACTCCAGCACAACTCTGAATCCAGTATTTGGGAACTCTGTTGTTTAACTCATCTTCGCCGTCTTGTCTTGTATCGTCATCACCGACTCCTCCGCAGGCATTGTCGCCGGTTGGGGGATATCCAAACCAATCAATTGGAGGAGAAAATAGCTCGGAATAATCTCCTGAGTCATCACCCTTCAAATAGGTATCACAGTTGGGATCTTCAACATCACCATTGACTTTATTTTGCTCTACTAATAAACTATTGTAGTATAATTGATACCATTTTTCTCGGTGTATTACGCCCAATAAAGTCTGATGTAATCTAGCATTTCCATTGAATGGACCATTTCGTGGAATATATGTAATTTGTAAATTAACATCTACTCCAAAATCATAGTAACAATCTTCGTTCCCTTCAGTTTTTTGTGTGTCTACTGCTATTCCCTGCAACCAAAAATATCTACCGCCTAGTTCATATTCTCTTAATTGCTGGTGTGTAAATTCAGAGCCGTCACCAGTATCCGTTGCTTTCCAGTAGTCATCCGGACGAACCCATCCAAAGTTACTTGTTCTCCACATATCTGCATCACCAGATATTCCTATAACATTTGCTTGTGCCTTTGTACACGGAAACCCAAAATTCGGAGATAAGTGTGTAAATTCGCCGTTATCTCCACTCTCACAGAAAGAGAAAAAGTTGTTAAATCCACATTGCAAATCATCACAACCAAAGTTGCCTACTTGTTGACAGTAGCAGGGATCTCCCGCACCAAAGTGTCCGTCAACAAAGAAGTGATCGTATGGATATTTTATACCGGGCCATCCTAAATCTGCGCCAGATACAAACTCTGTTTTCCCTTTTTCACCTTGATCTCCACTTTCTAGAGGGTAAAGTCTGCTTGATCTAGTACTCCCTGTTAAGGAACCAATTCTTGCAGATGAAAATGAATATTGATATAATTCAGATGCTCTATCTGGTAGTCCATTTAATCCATTTTGTTTGAATGTTCCATATGGTAATTCTGATTTTTGTTCATCTGTCCATGTGTGTCTATATCGAGCAATTATTGGTTTGTGAACTTCAACTGGTGCCTGGTTTCCCCATTCACTAAAAAATAAACCTAGATCAATACCATCTACTTTACCATCGCCGTTAAAGTCTGCTGGGCATTCAGCCGGCGGATCCGGACAGTCGCCCCAGGCTGCGAAGAGCAGCCCGAGATCGATGCCGTCTACAACCCCGTCTCCGTTCAGGTCACCCACTAAAGTAGTTTCGTCATCACCGGCGAAGCCGTCGGTGGGTGGGGGCGGGTCGCCGGGGTTGTCTGATGGATCGTCCGGAGTCGTACCATCATATGGAACTATACCAATAGAAGTATTAGATGTAATAATTGGACCATCCAGACACGGACATATTTCTGGATCATCCGGATTTGGAGTGCCCGGTTCTTGCTGTGATACACATTCAAATGTATGTTCACTTCGCGGTCTTTCGATTACAAAAACTAATTCTTCTTCAGTTGAGTCTGCACAAAATTCCCAGTTGTCGTGAATATTGCGGAGTGCTTTTCCATCTGCATCTGTGTACCGAAAAGGAAACTCGTCATCATCTTCCAAACCTGGAATAAATTGTGGATTATATTCTGTTTTCGGCGGAGCCCCCCAACCAAAAAAGCAGGGGGACTGCACAGGATTTTCTCCACAACAGCAACTAGATCTGTAACGATGACTCATATATCAGCCTTTCCAGCTATGACCACTCATATCGGTGTTATCCACGTTCTTAGCATATCTCTCTGGGAGTTCACTTTTAATTTTATTCATTACTTCACTCCACCTACCATCAGTCTTTTTATCTGGAGTAAGAGTCATATCACAACCAATGCCAGGAAATCCACCTACATGCTTCTTGACTTTACCTTTTTTGTTGCATCCGGGACATTTTTCTTTGCAGGGTGCTTCTCTGTTAGAAACTGAAAGATTTTGTTCCCAGTGGTGTTCACACGCTTCACATCTATAATCATAAATAGGCATATTCAAGTAACTCCTTTATTATTCTATATATTTAGGTAAATTAATTAACCTCGTAGGGAATGTACAATGAAAAAGTTTACAGATAAAACTCAACTTATACTGGATAGTGTCCAAGCTGACGAGCAAAGTATTGTTATGCAGGCTAATCGATATAATCAAGCACAGGGTGCTAAAGTAGGAAATGCATGTAATAAACTTAAAGGATCTGCAAATAATAAACTTAAAGGATCTGCAAAATTGTATGATCAGTGTGTATATGGTGAAATATATAAGAAAAAAAATCAAGGTATTTCTGAACAGAGAGCAACTGCTGAAGATGTACGAGGAATTAAAGATACCACTGGACTGATTGCATTCTTCAAATCTCTCATGAAGAAAAAAGATGATGACGAAGAGAATGGTGTGAATGAAAACTACGATCAGTTGGATGAGGGTCCGGGTAAAGTGATTAAGGATTTCTTCGTCAACCTGTTTAAGAGCCAGAAGAAGACGCCCGAGCCTGACGAGATTATAGACGAGATTCCAGGGGTGGATTCGGATGTGCTGGCAAGAATAGGTGATAATACGCCTACACCTAAAAAAACCAAGACGGTTACACCCAAGACGGATGCACCCGAGTTTGATAAGAAAGGTAATGTAATTAATGATGCCACAATAAGAGCTATGAAGAAAACCGCCAGGGCAAGGGCTGGAGATGACTTGAAGAGGGCCGTCTCCGGATTTGATCCCGCTGCGAAGGATGATCGAAGTTTCGCACAAACTATCCTCCCTAGACCTTTAGGAAGACCAAATCCGGGATGGCAGATGAGCGCTACTGATCGCGCAGAAGCCGCACAGCGACTAATCCAGAACAGAGAAACTGGTCTACTAACGTCCGGTCAATCCAAAAGATTTAGATTGATTTCACCAGAATCGGGACCCACATATCGAGGGGCGAGAAGGGCAGGAAAAATCGGACTCGGAACGGCGGCAGGCGCTGATATTGGGGCATCGATTCTAGATTTGCGAGACACTTCACTTGGAACAGATGGAAGAGATATTTTTGACACCAGAGTTCCTACAATCCCCAGAACGGCTGCAAAATTGGCAGCCGCTGGGATTGATTTGTTTAATAGTGATAACATTGCAACGAGAACCCTTAATGATTTATCCAACGTTGCGCGTGATATAGTGTTGGGTAATGTACCGCCGGACATGGGCGGATATACAGAAGCAGATAAAGCAATGATAAGAAGTATGCAAAATCCTCCTACAACGACTCCTCCTGCACCGAAAAATAATAAAAAAACTAGTCCGTAATACAGAAAAAATTCAGATGGAAACCGTCAATGTTTGATAAAAAATTATTATTACAACACATAACAAACCTTCATTTAAATGAAGAGACCACCGATCTCACGCAACCAACCCAAGAACAAATAGATGCTTGGCACACTCTCTCACCACGTGGTAAGAAGCGCATACGAAGCGGGAATCCTGACATAGATTGGGATTATGCAGAGGCTAACCCACCTACAACGACTCCACCTGCAACGACTCCTCCTGCTGATTCGAATCCTGCTACAACGACTCCTCCTGCTGATTCGAATCCTGCTAGAACGACTCCTCCTACAACGACTCCTCCTGCAACGACTCCTCCTGCAACGACTCCTGCTACTGTTCCGAATCCTACTGCTGACGAAAGATTAGGACTTCCGGATCCCGATGAGATCCGTGCTAAAGCCGATGAGATCCGTGCTAAAGCAATAGCTAGAATACAAGATGAAATTGGAGATTTAGATAATGTAAAACGTTTAACTGGACAGGCTAAAGAAGTATTTACTCCTATACTAAAGAAAGCCATCGAGACAGCCCGCACAACGTCAGAAGGACTGCCACAACTTGCTGCATTTAAGAAAGAAATGCAAGCATGGAAACCTAATATACCTGCATCTCCAAGAAGAAATATTGGTGATGCCCCTAAATACAAAAAACGAGTAAACACAAAAGGATTTTGATCAAATGAATAATCAAGAAAAAACAGTACACGAATATCTCTCCGGTTATTTCGGAGTTGATCTAAACGAATCGATTGACTTATTAACAGAATCTGACATTATAGATGCTGTTCGAGATCTTAATACCCTTGTGTTTGCACTGAATGAACGAACTGCATCGTTTGGTTCTTCACCCACAGAACAACAAAAAATAAATTATGCTAAATTTTTTCAAGCCTCAATGAATAAACTACCCGGTATGTCGTCGCCCGATCTCTTTGCTCCTGACTTTGATCCTAACCGAAAACCAACCGTTGCTCCACCATCATTGCTACAAAGACCTGTAGATATGTTAAATGTACCAACAGATAAAGCTGCAGTTGCGAGGGGAAAGACAGACATGAAAACTGTAGAACGATTAATGAATTTGGTATCGGGAAAACGAGAAACTAGTACTCCTAGTAGCAACTTTGGAAATAGAACAGGTGGTTTTTCTAAAATTGAAGATAAAATGGGTATTCCCGGGGATAAACAGTTTAGATTTACAATGGAACCTGGCACGAACGCAATGAATCCGGCTGCATCAGTCAAAGACATGCAAGATAGATTAGATAAATATGAGGTTGCAATACAGAATAGAACAGATAGAGCAAAGTCAAATCTTGCCGCTGTTAGAGCAACTTCCCAGAGAAATCAAGCAAAAAGAGATGCACCTAGACAAGAGACTAGTAGAGTAGGAGATCCCGATAGACATGCGTTCTTAGTAAAGCAGGGAGCGACACCAACAGGTAAATCTACAGGATATGCTGGTGACAAAACAGATTCCGCTTCGTTCACTCTAGATGATAAACTGAAATTTCATGTAAGCAAAGCTGCCGAAAAAAGACAAAAGAAAGGTGACTTCAGTCTACCCGGTGGTGGATATGACTATGCAGCAATGGCTCAGAGCATAAGGGAATCTAGAACGCTACGAGAGCAATCAGGCGGAGCTTCGAGTTCTGTAGTGCCTGGATCAGAAAAGAAGTTCGGCGCTAGGGATATGACATCGAGACAAGGCACATTATCCCCAGAAGAAGTAAAAAGACAAAAAGATGCACTTGCCCAGGCTGTAGCAGACAACCCAACTAGTCGTGCTGCAATGGATGCAGCAGCTCAACACAAACAAGATACTAGACCAGAGAGACTTGCCCGTGCTATAGCGAGACAAGCTCACTCGGATAGAGTCCAAGGTGAAATTACCACCAGACATAGAAATAGGTGGGGACGGAACTGGGGTGCTCTCGAACCGCACCAGATGATGGGAACTGAAGCAAGTAAGGCTGCATCAGGACAAACTACTTTGCAGGATAGATATAAAGCTGCAGTTGAGAAAAGGGCTACTTTTGGTAAGTCCACGACGACTCCTGCTACGACTTCTGGCGTAATGGGACCTCCAAATCCACCAGCAGTCGGCTCCTCGATGGCATCGTATCCAAAGGGGGCACCGAGGACGGGTGCTACTACATTTGAAAAACCTGATGGATCTGGATATAGCACCTTACCCCCCCGAACCCGACCCGGTTCGGTAAATTTAGGCTATTGATGAAATCATTTAAAGAATACACAGGAATAGAGACACCACCAGTTTCACTTGAGGAATCAGTGAAGCCGGATGGTGTTTCTGTAAAGATGGGTTCTACCCAGTATAATCTAGAAGTCGCAGACACTCCAGATAAAATCATAGAGGGTCTTTCATACAGAGAGAACATACCACAGAAAACTGGTATGCTTTTTGTCATGCCCAAAGAACAAATTCATGAGTTCTGGATGAAAGATTGTTTGACTGACATGGATATAATCTTCCTTACCACAGAGGGACAGATTGTGAACATGGAAAATATGATTAAAGAAAGACACAAGGTGTCGTTTGAGACAAATGAATCATACCAATCTAGATTGAAAATGTACAGCAGTAAATACCCTGCAAAGTATGCAATAGAAATACCACCCGGTGATATTAGTAGACTTGGATTAGAAGTAGGACAGTATATTAATATTAATAATGAAATAACTGAACAAGGTGATATTAACTGGGGTGATGCTGCGGCGGATGCAGCATTTAATTTTCTTCCAGACGGAATTCAAGGTATTATCAACGCTACACGAGGAAAGTCAGTGTTACCTCGTTCAGTAAAAAGAAGTGCAGGTATAAGATCCACAAACATTGTACCTAAACTACTAGGAAAAGCTATTGCACCAATTGGAGTTGCATTCGATGCGTTGGATATTGGAAAACATCTACATAATTTAGGTGGCGCAGAAAGAATAAGTAGAAAAGATGATATGATAATTCCCGACCCGCTCCAGTGGCTGCGCCCTCCAGGTACAGAACCAGGAATAAACCTTTCTAATGCTGCTGCCGGGTGGAAGTCTCTAGACCCAAATAAACCAGATCCACTTGAAGCAGAGATGAGACAAAGAGAAAGATCTACCACAAGAGGAAATAGTAGAGATGCGGCAGACTATAGAAAAAGAGTCAATGATTCTGGTGGTGAATATGCAAGATCTCCTGATGGTAGAGCACACAGAAAACGAATAATTAGCGGTTCCCATGAAGAAAGATCAGAAGCAGAAACAAAGCTAAAATCAATAGAAGCAGAAACAAAGCTAAAATCAATAGAAGCAAAAGAAAAAGCAAGACAAGATAAAATTGCTAGGGATAGAGCTGAATTAATAAAGAGTAATCCTGATTCATACAGACCGCAGTTTCCATGACAGAGGGGAGGGATTAATTTCCCTCCCCCTTTTTTATGTTCTATTGGGTGGATAGGCAGTAATAAAGTTGCCCATATCATTCCACCCATAAACTTTCCATACATCCCCTACCCGAAACTCATCTGGCTTTATCATTGTTGACCACCAAATCCCATCGCCATATTGCGAAGATCCATCAGGTGGTTGGACTCTTGCATTACCACCCACATTTCCCGAATCAGTTGCTACTGTAGCAATCATTTTACCATCTCTGTACATCTCAACAACCCATCTTGAATTTGGATTTTCTGTTATCCAATCCATACCATCAGATAAATTGACAGACTGATATCCATATGTCGATGCTGAAATGGCGGCCGCCCCTCCTGATCCTGTGTCATCTTCGACACCAAGATCACCCTTGACTAGATCAACCGCCAATCCACTTTTGGGATTATAAAATGCCCTCCTCGGACATCATCATTCGGCAATTCATTCATCGTGAGTATAATAATCTCATCCGCTGATTCCCATAGAGGATTAAACTCTTCGGTGATCTCGACTGGTGGATCGATGGGGTCTTCTTCGACCCCACCGCCACCTGCGTTCGCTTCAATCTGATCATTCCACGAATCTGAGATGGCTTGGAATATAATTTCCATATCCATCATATCTACTATACCATCTTTGTTTAGATCATATAGTGGATTGTCTGTTCCCAGTGCGTTGATTAAGAGAGTCTGATCGAGTTCATCGACCCATCCATCACCATTGAAGTCTGCTAGTTGTCCTTCGAGACGAGTAACGACTTCCCACATAACTGGGACTTCGATTGTCTCTCCAGCAGCAACTACCTGCTCTACGACTGTAATAATTCTCTTGGTGCTTGGTTCCCAACAAACCTCGCCAGAATGGATTTCTGGAATAATTGGAATAATACCATCACTGAGTTGAACAATGAGACGAATACTCATTCGTCGAGCGACTGTTGTGTTGTTCGTCCACTCAACCGATCCATCGAGTCCGAAAGGTCCAACATAATCACCCATTGGTCTTTCATAGACTGCGACAACCTGTCTATCCCCTACATCACCTTCAGATACGGTTAGGATTGATTCTAAGCCTTCTCCGCTCAACTGAGGAACTCTGGTGGTAGTCAGTGGTTTAGGCATTCGTGGAGGACAATCAATATCCTGTGCAAATGCAGAACTACCTGTTAATACTGCTGCTAATATTAATAATCTAAGCATCATTGTTTATTCCTCCCGATGAAACCTTCACCCACGCACGACTCCAGATGTAGCTACAAATAACTACACCTGAAACACACCACATGGCAATTTCACCACCTTCTGTGATGGGCCAGTTTTTAAACCAACCTGATTGTTCCATTAATGGAAGTCCACCAATTCCAATTGCTGCCCAAAATTCCGTGGACTTAATTCCGGGCTTGGGTTCTATTTTTGTTTCTTTTACTGTAGGCATAATATTCTCCTTATTACCTTATCATTTATCGTTAGGGCGAGTTTCTTCAATTATCGTCCGTCTGGTGCGTCGGGATCAAAAATTACCTTATCCCCAATCGGGCCCCAATTGGCAAGTATTTCACCCATATCGGCCGAGCCGATCACTCCGTCGTCGTTCAGATCATGCAGTTCAAAATACTCATTGATCTTGGGATTGCTTCCCCATGCTGCTAGAATATGTCCGAGATCGGCAGAATCAATCTTGCCGTCATTGTTGTAGTCCATAGTTCCACCACTGAGTTTGGCGATGGGAAAGTCATAACCTCGTGGACGAGCGTCACTCGTTGCACCTGCAAGGAAATCAGACAACTCAATCGTAGAAGGATCGTTTTCTCGTACAGGGAAACCACCCCATTTATTTCCTAACCAATAGAGTTTGCCATTGTCTTCGTCCTTGACAAATGTCGGAGTACCAGAATCACCACTCCAGATTCCTTCCCGTTCTCCCATAATATCGTCAACCTCATACTCGAAGTCGAATATACTATTACTATAACTGGAAGCTCTACCACCCTTACTATACATGTAGTGAAGCATACCCTGATTGGTTAATTGGTAGATCTTACTTCCCACTGGTACATACGAAAGATCTGCACACTGAATTGTCGTTACATCATCAGGAAGTTCTTCCTTGAATGTAATTACAATTTTATCTCCACTCAATTCAGTAGTAGATTCCCATTCGGGGTAATACATCTTTCCGCTCTTACCCATGAAACGCTGATTGCGTTCTTGAGTCGGAACCTGTCTCCAGTAATGACGACAACCAACTGCGTGCTTAGGCGAAACAAGAACAGTCGCCCAATAGCCACTGTTCCAGTTATTGATATCGTCTAAATTTGTGTTACCTGATTTGTTATTGTATCGGCGGTTGCGAACATTGAAGGATGAAAGATCAAGTCCGTCTTGTTCTGCAAAGGATCCTTTTTTCCAACCAACGGGAATACCCTCAGTTCGGGTCGGAGGCGCACCACCGATGTAGGTTGCCTCTGGATCGTACTCGTAGCAGTCACTTTCTTCGTATGTAAATTCTAATTTCATGTGGTTCTCCGTATTTTTTACTTAATATATATGGAATACACATAAACATAAATATAAAAAGAAAAGTACTTTATTAACGGAAATGCTTTTATGAAAACTTTTATTGAATTTTTAATAGAAAATAATAAACTACCATACTATTCTTCTGATTTCTTTCACTCTAAAGAACACCATAACGAACACATGTTATTGAATCATTTTTCCGAATACAGAAAAACATTTGAAACTACATTAGACGCTACCGGAAATCATATGAACGCACATAATGCTGGAATTACTGAAGTGATCAATATACCGAAACCAAAGCCACACTGGAATGAGGGTTCGCTTGTGACACCTGAACACCCAGTAACACAATTATTTAAGTTAAACCCCGGAGTTATACCTGTTACCCATGAGTTGGTTAAACATATAGACACAAAGGCATAGTAAAATGACAGAAAATACATCAAGACCAGGTGAAGATAGACGACCGCATAACCAACACTCTGCATTAGCAAACGCACTTGGGGATACCATTGCAAATGATATGCGACAGGCTGCAATGACGAATGCAGCATTAGCAGGTAATATTGAAGATCATGATCATAATATTATTGATGGGATATTAAGAAGAGCGAGTAAAGCTAAAAATAAACTTGCAGACATTATTGGTGGTAGAGTATCCACACCAGAAACTCAACCAACACCTAAGAGTAGTGTTCCATCAGATTTAGATTCTCGAGTTCGTTTCGGAATTCTGACGGGAAATCGAGCAGACTATCCCGGGGAAGACAGACGAGATCCTAGAGAAACTGAGTCATCACCCACACGCCCCGGGGAAGACAGACGAGATCCTAGAGAAACTGAGTCATCACCCACACGCCCCGGGGAAGGCCAAATGCTACTGCCTTTTCGTGGTAGATCCGCTGTGTCTGTAAGTAGAAAAGCTGCAACGGGTAGATTACCTCGAAACGAGTCAAAATCAAGACTGGATACGCTAAAGTATATACTCGAAATATCAAATAAACGATCGGATACTAAAAAAACCAAAGGAAATCTCGATAATGCATCCACAAAGAAATCTAATAGAATCAGCAATGCAAGTAGTTATTAATGAAGCAAAAGATGGTGATCTTCATAACAAACTCAAGGCTTCGATCTCAAAGGAATATGGAATCCCCGCAGATCACAAGGCATGGAATACTATTCGCCCACAAGCAAGCATTGAGCATTATACAGCAGCAGTATATGGAGCATTTCCAGATGAAATTGACGCGAGGCATAACCAACTCCGCCAGCAAGAGATCAAGACGGCTGGACGCACCGGAGAGTCTGTAAAACGGGAACATGAGCGGATAAAAAAAGAAAATCTATCTCGGGGTGAAGAAGGAGATCAAGCTGCCTTCAGAGATTTTGTATCAGATGCTCATCACGACCTTACTAAAGTGAAATAATATGACACACCCACAAAGAAATCTAATTCAAATCGCAGAAGCAATCGGCGATGAATTCTATTATGATTCAAGAAGACCAAGTGAACGCGGTAATCCAGAGAAGAGGAAGTCTGCAGAACTTGATGACATGCAGAAGAGTATGCTCATGCCAAAAGCAAATGAGCCAGGACCCATTCAACCGGGTAATGAACCTATAACAGTAGGTCATCTAAGACAGGCAGCAAAGGGTCTTCCCACGGATCATCCTCTCATGCAATCACTCGGAAAGAAACTTGGTAGGCTTGGTGATCATGTCACGGCAATAAAGGGAGCAGATCCCTTCTATCTGATCCATGATGATATCAAGAAAGCAGTAAATGTATACAGATTGAGCATTACACCACAGAGAGAGCCAGTAAGAAAAGAACTGAATAACAGTGTTGAATACAATACAAAAAATATAATAGAAGTAGCAGAACAGATATTTCTAAATGAAACACTTGATACTATCCTGCCACATAAAGTGATACGGGATGAACCTATGGAGAGTAATCCTGATGTTCATCAGATACATCATGAAATACGTGTTCCTGATGGTAGTAAAATTGTAGTAAAGAATAGAATAATGCCAGGATTCCCGACGTATGAGCAGCTCGGTAGTGATGAAAAACCAAAGAACGAGTTGCATGTTAAATTTGAAGGACCGGATGGAAACATGGCGCTGACTGGTAAGCATAAGCATTCTCTGGCAATTCTAGGAACAGTGAATCACATAACAAACCGAGTTGCAGATGATCCGAGACATAATATAGGTAAAGTATCATGGACTCCCGTATCATCAAAGGGTGGCGACGAGGGAAAAAAAGAAAAGTCCCGCCGAAACAGAGTATACGGAAGACTTGCTAAACGGGCAGGACGTACTGTTGAGCCGAGTGGAGAAGATATTAATCTTACCGAGATTGCACTCACACAACCACCCGAGCCAGATTATTCATATGATCATGAATATCATATTAGTCAATATGAAAAGGCAATTAGTGCTCCTCATATACAGGCTCTCAAGAACACAAACGAGCGAGCATACCAACAAAAACTAGATGATGCACTTCGGGTACACAACCCAATGAAATGGCACGCTGAGGAAGCAGCAGAGTCTCTCGCGTCTGCACACCACGGAACAATGAGAGAGACAGGAGAAAGTATTCCACGGGCACAAGCAGATGAAATAGTGAAAGATCACGCGAAAGGTTTTATATCCTCAATTCAAAGATATCATCCAGATAAGTATGGATATTCAAATACAGGATCTCCAATGGATCATATGATAAAGCATCATTCTGGTGATTTTATTGGTATGGTAAAAGGTAATCTGGTAAAGACACACGGACTCATGCACACAGAAAACGGATTAGAAGATATATAATCCAAAGAGAGCCCGTATGCACCTGTATGGACTCATTGCGGCTATTTTTCTGATTATCCTTGTGATAGGCACTCTTCTATGATACAATACTCCCATGAAACGCAACCCAAACAACCGCCGCGGCTCGTCTTGGAATAGAGATGCCACAGGTAGACCCATGTCCCGAGCAAAGACATGGAGCGAACCATCACACAAGAACCCAAAGAAAGATCGCCGATCCTGGCGCATTAATCGAACCGAATACATAAAGTAGAGACCATTCTTATGATATTATCAATAGCAGCACTACTCACATCTATTTCTCTCTGTAGTCCACCATCGACAGAGATTCACTATACTCGTGATCTGGACTTTCAAATCCCATTCTACACAAATGCCCCACGATTCTTAATGAATAGATCTCTCAGACCAGGAAGAATTCCAATAGAAAATCCAAAAAGAAAAGTAAAAAAGAAGACCGATCCGCTTCTGAATCTACTTCTTGATGAGTATGGTGATGAATATACAATTATACGGTGGAGAGGTAGTATTATAATCAGAAGAAAGAAATTCTGATGAATAAAAAAGAAAAGAAAAGACTCTCCAATAAACTAGATTACGAAAAACACAAAGAAAAAAGAAAAGCAACTGTTCGTGAATATATGAATAGTAGAATAAGCCCAGAGCAAAGAAAAAGAAAAAAGATGCAGGATAGAGAACGCCATATAGTAAAGAAGTATGGTATTACAGAAGAGATGTATCATGATATGTCTCGTGAACAGGGAGATATGTGTTCTATTTGTAAGAAGCACAAAGATGATGTACTATTACCAGACAACCCAAGAAGTGGACAAAGAACAAGACCCTTTGTAATAGATCATTGTCATAAAACAAATACGGTAAGAGGACTTCTTTGTAACAAGTGTAATACTGCATTAGGATTATTCAATGATGATGTAGAACTCTTACGCTTTGCAAAAGAGTATTTAATTGAAACCCGAGAATAACATAAATAATATATACAGTAGGAAAAATCATCATGCACCCACAAAGAAATCTAATAGAAGCTGCTTTGAGCATAGTAGAAGACTCCCAATCTGCAGGGTATCATGATTATGATATGAATGCAGCAGAGGATGCACACAAAAATGCAGTGGATAATGATTCAAAACTCCACGAATTACGGGCAGACAGAAAAAAGGGAACCGACGGCTTTATTAGTAAATTGACCAAGATTAATTCTGGAATGTGGACATCAATTACGGGTTCTTCCTCTGAATGGGATATACCAAAGCATGGTCCTCGTATCATTCCGGTTTACGGTAAACGAAATCAAGAAATCGCAGGTAATCAATATGGTACTGGTACACCAATTAAGGTGATGCCAAATTCTAGACTCATTCGCACCAAAGACATGCCAAATCTGATTCCGGAACTCAATAAAGTTCAAAAAGAACATGATGATTTTCATGCAAATCATCCCGCAACTGCAAGAGAAAACGAACTCGAAATAAAACACAATCCACTTGCATACCATACAAGAAAGGCAGCAGTTGGCCTCATTGGATATGCACGAGCAGTTGCAGTAGGAGGTATGAGAGGAAAGACTCCACGAGAAATAAGATCTTCCATTGCTGGATCAGATTTACCTGCTAATAGCAAAGCAGTACCTAGAGGAGCCATTAGTGGAGGAGAAATAGACGATCATATCAATTCGGCTTTCAAGGACTTTAACGCCCACCCAGAGCATGGCGGTACAGTTCCATATGACAGATTCCGTGGTCACGTGTTGGATGAAGTCGAAGAAAGAAGAGGATAATATGCACCCACAAAGAAATCTAATAGAAGCAGCAGAACAGATTGGACTGAATGAATCCGGACCTCCACCGAAGCCCTATGATCATGAGGCTCATACAGCTGCGTTCCATAATGCCGCAATTGATGCGATTAAAACATATGGAATTCATGCGATTACTAAACAACCGGAGATACAAAACGATGATCCACCGGGGACAAGAAGAAGAACTCATCTTCAAAAAATAAGAGTTCAAGAAGATCCTCTTGGTCATTATGCAGAAAAAGCACATAGAGCTAAGATGGAGCTTTTAACCTCACCTCCACCTGCTGAGATGGATGCCATGCATGGGTCCGCATCTGATATGCCACCATTCTCAAATACAAAGGCTAAAAGCATCATTCGTGCTCACGCCGCCGGTTCACTCGACCAGGAAGGGGTTCATTCTAGTATTACAGCTGGTATGGATCATATTACGGATCAGGTGTTTGGAATGTATATAAATAAGGCTAATTCGAATCCTGGTCATGTGGCAGAATATGGTATGAACCCAGAACATCATATGGGAGACTTTAAACGTGCAATTGAAAATGTATCGGAACATAAAGAACTTCCCGATACGCCTGGAGTATAGTAAATATGCACCCACAAAGAAATCTAATAGAAGCAGCAGAGGAAATAGTTAAGGAACAAACTAATATGGGTGCAGTTGCTCGTATTGGAATAAACGCCGTTAATGCCATTAACGCTCATAACAAACAAGAACTTAGACGAGATCCTCTACAAGATAAAATAGACATCGCACAACAAAGAATAGATACTGCCCCTAATCGGTGGATCCATCCGCGTGATCGAAAACGTCACGAAGCGATGACCCCCGAAGAGAAGGTACGTGACACTCGCCTATATCGCAAAGCGATCGGCGCAGAGATAGACCGGATGATACAGGCAGATAGAAATAAAAATGTAAGTTGATGTATCCCTGTTAATGGTATCAAGAGACGGGTTTATCATAGGGGATATAGAAGCAGTATAGCGGGTATGCTTTGGTAGATACAAAAATAGGGTGTAATGTGGTGTATTTGGGAAATAGGGAAAAGAATGGGAAATGCCATGGAGTACTTGCCACTTGAGCCCGCAGTCCCACCCAATGTCAACTCAATTATTCCCAGATTAAAAACCCCATTATTCGTCGTTAATCATTGGTTTGCCCCGGGAAAAAGAAAAACCCCCGGGTACGACCTGGGTTCCCGAAGGAAGTCCCACCCGT
>UEXM01001290.1_pt1 | contig 21814 bp, 12 predicted proteins | sample 1796661 | NCBI WGS metagenome assembly UEXM01 (sample SAMEA4772469, study PRJEB27181) | metagenome | reverse complement strand
TAATTCAATTACAATTAAATATGAATATCAAGGAAACGAAAAAGAATATAATCCAAGCTGGACATAAAGCAGTTGAGGAACTTATTAAAGTAGCTAAAGAAGCTATTGTTGATAGTGATGATGATATTAGCGCTGACAGGTTAAAAAATGCAGCAGCTACGAAAAAGCTAGCTATATTTGATGCTTTTGAAATATTGACTAGAATTCAAGAAGAAGAAGCTATACTAAATGACAAGCCTTTAGAAAACAAAGAAAGCACATTTAAAGGTTTTGCAGAAAGAAGATCTAAGTAATGTACGAACAAACGTTATATAAGGTTGTAGAACCTATAAAAATAAATACAATAAAAAGACTTAACAAGTCTAAAAAATGGAAGTATGGATACAATAAAGAGCATGATATTGTCATTATATCAAAAACTGGTGAAATTGGTGAAATATATGAAATCCAAAATTTTCAAATAGCATTACCAAAGGTACCTAAAAAAGTACATAAATTTGATAGTGACAAATGGGAAGTAACCGAACAACCTAAAGCATTAAAAAGAATAAAGACTATATTTGATTGGAAAGAATATCCAAATGATTTTAAAAATCAATATATAGATTATATAGAAGAAGAGTTTAAAAGAAGAGAAGAAGGATTCTGGTATTACAATAGAGGAATACCAACTTATATATCAGGTACACATTATATGTATTTACAATGGTCAAAAATTGATGTTGGCCAACCTGATTTTAGAGAGGCAAATAGATTATTCTATTTGTTTTGGGAAGCTTGTAAAGCTGATAGTAGATGTTACGGTATGTGCTACTTAAAAAATAGAAGATCTGGATTTTCATTTATGGCTTCTGGAGAGTTAGTTAACATGGCAACTATTTCAAGTGATGCTAGATATGGTATACTATCTAAAACAGGTCCCGATGCTAAGAAGATGTTTACAGATAAAGTAGTACCTATATCAGTTAATTATCCTTTCTTTTTTAAACCGATTCAAGATGGTATGGATCGACCTAAAACAGAACTAGCATATAGAGTACCAGCTTCTAAATTAACTAGAAGAAAAATAGAAGCAGGTAGTGAAGCTATAGACTTAGAAGGATTAGATACAACCATTGATTGGAAAAACACTGGTGATAATAGTTATGATGGTGAAAAATTAAAACTACTAGCACATGATGAAAGTGGCAAATGGGAGAGACCAAATAATATATTAAACAATTGGAGAGTAACAAAAACAACTTTAAGATTAGGTAGTAGAATTATTGGTAAGTGTATGATGGGTTCTACTAGTAATGCTTTAGATAAAGGTGGTGATAATTTTAAAAAGCTTTATAATGGATCAGATGTTACAAAAAGAAATCGTAATGGACAAACAAGTTCGGGACTCTATAGTTTGTTCATACCTATGGAATGGAACTACGAAGGATTCATTGATTCTTATGGGTTACCTGTATTCGATACACCAGAAACAGAAACTAAGGGTCCATATGGGGATTTTATAGACATAGGGATACTAGAACATTGGCAGAACGAAGTTGATGGCTTAAAGAACGACGGAGACGCTTTAAACGAGTTTTATAGACAGTTTCCAAGAACTACAGAGCATGCTTTCAGAGATGAAACACAAAATAGTATATTTAATTTAGCAAAAATATACGAACAAATAGATTTTAATGAAGAATACGGTGCTCAAAATCATATTAGCACAGGTAATTTTCAATGGGTTAATGGTATAAAAGATTCTAAAGTAATGTTTTATCCAGATCCAAAAGGAAGATTTAAAATATCATGGACACCTCAATTACATTTGCAAAACAATATTATTGAGAAAAATGGTAGAAAATATCCTGGAAACGAACACATGGGTGCTTTTGGTTGTGATAGTTATGACATATCAGGAACGGTAGATGGTCAAGGATCAAAAGGTGCTTTACATGGTTTAACCAAGTTTAGCATGGAAGATTGTCCACCTAATCAAATATTTTTAGAATATATAGCTAGGCCACAAACGGCAGAGATATTTTTTGAAGATGTTTTAATGGCATTAATATTTTACGGAATGCCTATATTAGCAGAGAACAACAAACCTAGATTATTATACTATTTAAAAAGAAGAGGTTATAGAGGGTTCTCAATGAATAGGCCTGATAAAATTTGGAATAAACTATCAACAGCAGAAAAAGAAGTAGGTGGAATACCTAACTCAAGTGAAGATATAAAACAAGCACATGCTGCTGCTATTGAAATGTACATACAAGGTAATGTAGGTATAAAAGATGATGGAACACATGGTAACATGTATTTTACTGAATGCTTACAGGATTGGGCTAGATTTGATATAAACAATAGAACAAAGCATGATGCTTCTATAAGTTCGGGGTTAGCTATAATGGCTTGTAATAGACACTTATACAATCCTAGTATGAAAACTGAAAAAACAAAATTAAACTTAAAAATAGCAAAGTACAAACAAAAAGGTACTTTATCTAAATTAATAGAAAATTAATATGGCGGAATCAATAACAAAAGGTAATTTCCCTAGTCAAGTAGCTACAGACCTAGAAAAGGTTAGCCAAGAATATGGCCTTAAAGTAGCTAAAGCTATTGAAAGCGAGTGGTTTCAAAGAGACGGCGTTACTTATAGATTCGCTAGCAACCAAGATACTTTTAATAAACTTAGATTATATGCTCGTGGAGAGCAATCAATACAAAAATATAAAGATGAATTAGCTATTAATGGTGATTTGTCTTATCTTAATTTAGATTGGAAACCAGTACCTATTATACCTAAGTTTGTAGATATAGTAGTAAACGGTATTGCAGAAAGACTTTATGATATAAAAGCATATTCACAAGATCCTTTTGGTGTTAGCAAAAGAACAGCTTACATGAAAAAAGTTCTTATGGATATGGATAATAAAGAAGATAATGCATTTACAGAAGAAGCTTTTGGAGTATCTATAATATCTACACCAGAAGATGAATTACCAGATTCAAAAGAAGAGTTAGAATTACACATGCAATTAAGTTATAAGCAAGGTGTAGAGATTGCTGAAGAACAAGCAATAAGAACAATATTAAATGGTAATAACTACGAACTAACTAAGAAAAGATTTTATCAAGATTTAGCAGTACTAGGTATTGGTGCTGTTAAAAATAATTTTAGTACATCTGAAGGTGTTACTATTGATTATGTTGATCCAGCTAACCTTATATGGTCATACACAGAAGATCCAAATTTTCAAGATGTTTATTATGTAGGTGAAGTAAAAACAATACCAATAAATGAATTAGTAAAACAATTTCCAAACTTATCTCAAGATGAGTTAGAAGAAATATCTAAACAAAGTTTTAGAAAAACTGGACACTATACTACTTCTCAACAATTTGATGAAATTGATAGAAATCAAATACAAGTTTTATATTTCAATTATAAAACATATGGAAAAGAAGTATATAAAGTAAAAGATACTTCTACTGGTGGTAGTAAAGTATTAGTGAAAGATGAAAGTTTCAATCCAGTTATAGACGCTGTTTTAGAACAAAGGTTTGGAAAACTAGAAAAATCAATAGAGGTTTTATACGAAGGTGCTTTAATATTAGGTAGTGATAAATTATTAAAATGGGAATTAGCTAAAAATATGCTAAGACCTAAGAGTGATTATACTAAAGTTAAATTAAATTATAGTATAGTAGCACCAAGAATGTATAAAGGAAAAATAGAATCGTTAGTTAGTAGAATAACTGGTTTTGCCGACATGATTCAATTAACTCATTTAAAACTACAACAAGTTGTTTCGCGAATGGTACCTGACGGCATATATATGGATGCTGATGGTCTTGCTGAAATAGATTTAGGGAATGGTACGAATTATAATCCCCAAGAAGCATTAAACATGTTCTTTCAAACTGGTAGTATTATCGGTAGATCGATGACTTCTGAAGGTGATCCTAATCCAGGAAAAGTACCTATACAGGAAATACAATCTGGAGCTGGTGGTCAAAAACTACAATCATTGATTCAGACATACAACTATTACTTACAGATGATAAGAGATGTAACCGGATTAAATGAAGCAAGAGATGCTAGCACGCCTGACGCGAAATCACTAGTTGGAGTACAGAAAATGGCAGCTGCAAATAGTAACACAGCTACAAGACATATATTACAAGCTGGTTTATATTTAACAGCAGAAGTTGCTGAAGGTGTATCTTTAAGAATATCTGATATTATAGAGTACTCACCTACAAAAGATGCTTTTATACAACAAATCGGTGCACATAATGTTGGTACACTTGAAGAGATGTCTGATTTACATCTATATGATTTTGGTATATTCTTAGAATTAGAACCAGATGAAGAAGAAAAGCAATTACTTGAGAACAATATTCAAATGGCTTTAACTCAACAAAGTATAGAATTAGAAGATGCTGTTGATTTAAGAATGATTAAAAACGTTAAGTTAGCTAATCAACTTCTCAAAGTAAGACGTAAAAAGAAAATTGAAAAAGATCAAAAAATACAGCAAGAGAATATGAAAGCTCAAGCAGATGCTAATGCTCAAGCGCAAAAACAAGCTGCTCAAGCTGAAGTAGAAAAGCAACAACAATTAATTCAAGCTGAATTGCAGCTAGAAGAAGGTAAGCAAAGATTAAAAAACTTAGAGTTAATGCAAGAAGCTAAGTTGAAAAAAGAATTAATGAATCATGAGTTCCAATTAAACATGCAATTAAAGCAAATGGAAACATCGATTATAGATAAAAAAGAAAAATACAAAGAAGATCGTAAAGATGAACGTACTAGAATACAAGCATCTCAACAATCTCAATTAATAGACCAAAGAAATAGTGGTAAACCACCTAGTAAATTTGAATCATCAGGTAATGATGTTTTAGGGGGTGGAATAAATATGGGTCAGTTTGATCCTAAGTAAATTGTTTAATAATTTTATAATATTATATTATGGCTAAAAGTGAAAAAAAGGTAGCTGAACAAGTTACCGAAGAAGTAAAAAGCGAAGGTGGTGACATGAAAGTTACTCCAAAAGCTAAAAAGGCTACTAAACCTAAACAGTTAGGTAAAGTAAAACCTGATGTCGCTAAAGTTGATTTAACTAAAGCGGAAGCAAAAGATGTCAAAACTGACATTGCTAAAGTTGATTTAAGTAAAACTGAAGTTAAAGAAGAACCTAAAGAAGAGGTTAAAGAAGAGGTTAAAGAAGAAGTTCCAGTTGTTGAAGAAGTTAAAGAAGAGGTTAAGGAGGAAGTTAAAGAAGAAGAAGAACAACCTATTTTAGAAGAAGTAACTGATGAACAACCAAAACCTGTTGAAGAACAAGTTGAGGTTTTAAAAGATGAAATAGAAGAAGCTGTACAAGAATCACAAGATACAGCAGAACCTTTACCGGAAAATATTCAAAAAGTCGTAGACTTTATGAATGAAACTGGTGGAAGTCTTGATGAATATGTAAAACTAAATCAAGACTACAGTAAGTTTGATGACAATCAATTACTAAGAGAATATTACAAACAAACTAAATCACATCTTGATGATGATGAAATTAGTTTTATAATGGAAGATCAATTTTCTGTTGACGAAGATGTTGACGAGGAAAGAGATATTCGTAGAAAAAAATTGGCGTTAAAAGAGCAAGTTGCGAACGCTAAAAACCACCTGGACGGGTTAAAGTCCAAATACTATAAGGAGATCAAGGCCGGAGTTAAGTTAACTTCTGATCAACAAAAAGCTGTAGAATTCTTTGGTAGATATAACAAAGAGCAATCTGAAATCAAAAAGGTTCAGGAGCATAGAGTTAATCTTTTTAACAAGAAAACCAGTGAGGTTTTCAGCGATAAGTTCAAAGGTTTTGAATATAATATCGGTGATAAAAAGTTTAGACTAAATGTTAAAGACGCAAATAAAGTAAAAACTAATCAAAGTGACATTAATAATTTTGTTAAAAAGTTTACGAACGATAACAACGAAATTGCTGATGCCGCTGGTTATCATAAATCTTTATTTACTGCTATGAACCCTGATGTTATTGCAAATCATTTTTATGAACAAGGTAAAGCAGATGCTGTTAAAGAAAGTGTTGCTAAGGCGAAAAACGTAAGTATGGACCCAAGGCAATCACACACTGGAACAGTTGAAGCTGGTGGCATGAAAGTAAGAGCAATAGCAGGCGAAAATTCAAGAAAGCTTAGAGTTAAATTACGTAAATAAGTTTAACAATTAAAAATTAAAAATTATGCCTTTTGCAAATTCTGGTTCATATTTGAACCATTTAACTCCACGTCCGGCTCAAGATGTTTACAATGATAACTATTTATCATTTGATTCAGCTGACGGTGGTGGAACATTCGCACAGCAATTCTTGCCTGAAATTTATGAAAAGGAAGTAGAGAGATACGGAAAAAGAACTATCTCTGGATTCCTTAAAATGGTAGGTGCTGAGATGCCTATGGCATCAGACCAAGTAATTTGGTCAGAACAAGGTAGATTACACGTAGCTTACGACGATGGAGTAAGCGGTGAGTCTGCTAATATTAACAACGCTGACGGTAACTCAATTACTATACCTGTTGAAGCTGACGGTTCTAGTTTAATTAAAAACCACGATACTATCGTAGTTTCTAACTTAGCTGGTTCTAAAGTTTTAAAATGTTTAGTAGTTGCTAACGGTGGTACTGCTAATATTACTGTTGCTCCTTACACACAAAGGAGACTATCTGGAAATAATGACGCTGGTTCAAACACTGGTGGTGTTAATTTCGATAACGCTGAAGATGTAAAAATCTTCGTATACGGTACTGAATATATCAAAGGATCAAGTGGAATAGCTGGATCTTTAGATGCTAAGTTTACTCAATTTAGTAACAGACCTGCTATTTTAAGAGACAGATACAGAATCGCTGGTTCTGATACTGCTCAAATTGGTTGGGTTGAAGTTACTACTGAGAACGGAGCTAACGGATATTTATGGTACTTAAAATCTGAGCACGAAGCTAGATTAAGATTTGAGGATCAAATGGAAATGGTAATGATTGAAGGTGAGCAAGTAAGCATGCCTAGTGGTCATACATTCCAAGGAACTGGCAACTTCGCGGTTGGTGGTACTCAAGGATTATTCTCTGCTCTTGATGCTAGAGGATTAGTATGGACTAACACAGACTTTGATGTTGTTGACTCCGGTGGTGTTACAGATCAAGTTGCTGCTGGTGCTCATACTGGTTTAACAGAGTTCGATACAATTCTTCAAGAATTGGATAAACAAGGAGCTATTGAAGAGAACATGATGTTCTTAGGTAGAGCTACTTCTTTAGAAATCGATAATATGTTGGCTGCTCAAAACAATTATGGAGTAGGTGGTTCTTCTTACGGTGTATTTAACAACGAAGAAGATATGGCACTTAATTTAGGTTTTTCTGGTTTTAGAAGAGGTTCTTATGACTTCTACAAAACTGATTGGAAATACTTAAATGACTCTGTAACAAGAGGATTAGTCAATGACGTAGAAGGAGTTATTGTACCTGCTGGTACTTCAACTGTTTATGATGAATCACTTGGTAAAAATATATCTAGACCGTTCTTACACGTAAGATATAGAGCTTCTGAAGCTGATGACAGAAAATTCAAATCTTGGATTACTGGATCAGTTGGTGGTAGCTATACTAGTGACGCTGATGAGATGGTTGTAAACTTCCTATCAGAAAGATGTTTATGTGTTCAAGCTGCGAATAACTTCGTATTATTGAAACAGTAATATCAAATATTTAAAGGTAAAGGGTGCTTCGGCACCCTCCACCTTTATTTTTAATAACCTTTTTAATTATATTATATCATGGAAAACAAAGTAAAATCTCTTGAAAAACAAGAGTATACAGACAAAGTGTACCTATTACATGGACAAAATCAACCTCCAGTTTTAGTACTAGGATCAAGACACTCAAGAAGAAAACCTCTACTTTGGTTTGACGAAAGCGTTGGACATCAAAGAGAGTTACGATATGCTACTAATCAGCATTCACCTTTTAAAGACGAACAAAAAGGTGTTTCAACTTTAGGTCATATTGTATTTAGAAATGGTAGACTAGTTGTTCCTAAGAGCAAACAAAATCTACAAAAGTTTTTAGATCACCATCCTAATAGAGACAAACTATATTATGAATGGCAACCAGTTAAAAGAGCTTCTAATCAACTTGAAAAAATTGAATTAGAATATGAAGCTTTAACTGCTGCTAAAGGATTAAGTATAGATGAATTAGAAGCTATAATGAGGGTTGAAGTTGGTAATAAAATATCTAAAATGTCATCTAAAGAAATAAAAAGAGACGCTTTAGTACTTGCTAAAAAGAGACCTGATATGTTCTTAGAACTAGTTGGAGACGATAATGTTCAACTAAGAAACATTGGAATTAAAGCCGTAGAAGCTGGAATTATAATATTATCACAAGATAATAGAAAATTCACATGGAAAAACGGTAGAAAACTAATGACAGTTCCATTTGAAGAACATCCTTATTCAGCTCTTGCTGCATGGTTAAAAACTGATGAGGGATTAGAAGCCCTATCAACAATTGAAAAAAAGTTAAAATAATTTAACACTTATAGAGGTAACCGCTTCTATGGAGTGGTTACTTACTATAAATAAAGAAATATGGTTAATATAGATACAGTTTATCAAAGAGTTTTAGCAATAGCTAATAAAGAACAAAGAGGTTATGTAACACCTCAGGAATTTAATCTATATGCTAATCAAGCTCAAATGGATATTTTTGAGCAATATTTTTATGATCTAAACCTATTCATGAAGCAACCTGGTAATGATTCTACCTATGCTGATATGGTTGATCTTATAAAAGAAAAAATAGATATATTCGAAAGATATAGACAAAATATAACAGACTTAACTGGTGCGGGTGTCGCTACTTGGCCAGCACATTATAGAATGGGTGAAGTATATTATAAAAACCCTACACTAACTGGAACTGCTTATCCAAATCATAGTGGATATGTTGAAATAGAAAAAATAAATCAAAACGACGCACATCACATATTAAACTCCGCATTAACACAACCTACACTAGAACGTCCGTGTTACGTACAATTAACAGAACTTACTTTTCAAATTTATCCTCTTATAACTGTAGAAACAGATATAGTATGTAACTATATAGCTAACCCTGCTCAAGTAGCGTGGGGATACGTTGTTAATTCAACTAATGGAGCAGCTTTATACAATGCAAATACAACTACTAATTTTGAACTACATGATTCAGAAGAAACTGAGTTGGTTATAAAAATATTAGAACTTGCTGGTATTGAAATTAAAGATCCACAAGTATATCAAATTGCTGCTCAAGAAGAAGCACAGAACATTCAAGAAGAAAAACAATAATAAGATATGCCATTATTCACAGGAACACAAGAACAGTATTATAATAATAGTTGGACACAAACAGGTAATGGTAGTACAACAGCATTTACTTTACCATTTGATCCATTACCATCTAGTATATTAGAATTTACCGTATACTTTGATGATGTTGAGCAAAACACTACATTATATGATGCTACTCCATACAACGCCGCAACAGGTGTTGTTACTTTTGATTCAGCTCCAGCTAATGGAGTTATAATAAGGTTTGCTCAAGTTAATGAAAACGAAAATTTAGGTAACTATCAATACATACCTTTAAGAGATGTTATTAATAATTTTATAATATCATACGTTGGTGAAGACAAAATTATTGGTAAAGTTAAAAGAGCTGATATATCTTTCCATGCTCAAAGAGCAATTCAAGAATTAAGCTACGATACTTTTAAATCTACTAAATCACAAGAGATAGATGTTCCACCTTCGTTAACTATGAAACTACCACATGATTATGTTAATTATGTTAAGGTAGCATACACAGATGTAAATGGTGTAGAAAAAATGTTATACCCAGCTAGAAAAACTAGTAACCCAAAAGCTTTATTACAAGATGATGCTTACGGATATATGTTTGATCAAAATGGAGACTTATTAGAAGCAGCTGATTCTACTATGTGGGCTAGGTATCAATCTTCGTCTGCTGTAAGTAATGATGACTCTGATAAAACAGATGTTCAAGATTTTGACGCAGCTGAAGGTAAAAGATATGGATTAGAACCTGAAAATGCACAGGTAAATGGAATATTTTATATTGATAACTATAGAGGTAAGATACATTTTAGCTCTGGTTTAAGTGGTAAAACAATAATGTTAAAATACATATCAGACGGTTTAGGTACTGAAGACGAAATGATAGTTCATAAGTTTGCTGAAGAAGCTGTTTATAAATGGATAGCTCATGGTATATTATCAACTAAAATTAATGTACCTGAATATATGGTTGTAAGATTTAAAAGAGAAAAATTTGCTGAAACAAGAAAAGCTAAATTAAGATTATCTAACTTAAAATCAGAAGAACTAGCTCAAGTAATGAGAGGTAAGTCGAAACAAATAAAACACTAGAACATGCCGGAAATACAACACACCTTCACATCGGGGAAAATGAACAAGGACCTTGACGAAAGGCTCTTGCCTCCTGGTCAATATAGAGATGCTTTGAATGTACAAGTATCTGGATCTGATGGAGATGACGTGGGTGCTGCTCAAAATATTTTAGGTAATACAAAAATAGGTAACCATACTATAGCTGGTGGTAAATGTATTGGTGTAGTGTCTGATACTGAAAATGAAAAGATTTACTGGTTTATAGCTGGTAATACTGTAGACGCTATAGCTGAATTTGATCAATTATCTGGACAAATAAAACCCGTGGTACTTGATACAGCTAGTGTATTAAATTTTTCAAAAGAAATAACTAATAGAATAACTGGTATTAATTTAATTGATGGCATGTTATTCTGGACAGATAATAAATCAGAACCAAAAGTTATAAATATACAAGATTGTATAGATGGTAGTTCAGGGTGGTCTACGCACACTCAATTAAAAGATATTGCTGGAACTTTATATAATTTTACAGAAGCAGATATTACTGTAATAAAAAACAGTCCTAAAGTAGAACCTACATTAACAATGGCTAATACTAAGCGTGTTACATTAGGAGGTGCAACAGGTGTTACAACATCTACAGTTAATTTTGATTTTGGTGATGGTGGAAATCCTGAAGCACCTTTAGCGAAAGGATCTGTAGTTAGTTTAAGTTTTAATAACTCACCAACGTTTCTAGCTGGTGATACATTAATATTAAGTTCTGGTGATGACGCTAATGGATTTGATGATGAGTATCAAATTAGAGTAAAAATAAATCCAGGTTATAGTTATCCAGCTAGTACATTTCAATGTACTATTCAATCAATAAGTGAAAATGTTCCTACCACAGCTACGCAATGGGAGGTCAACTTAAAACAAGATGATGCATTGTTTGAAAAAGAATTTGTAAGATTTGCTTATAGATATAAATATAAAAACGGTGAATACTCTTGTTTCTCTCCTTTTTCAGAAGTAGCATTCTTACCTAAAACTTTTGAATATGATCCATCTAAAGGTTTTAATCTTGGTATGGTTAATGATTTACATTATTTAAAGATAACTAATTTTATTCCAAGTGATATTCCAAAACAAGTAAAAGAAGTTGATATATTATTTAAAAAAGAAAATAACACAAATATATATGTTGCTAAAACTATAAAGTATGGTGATACAGAATGGAGTAGCACTGGTACTTGGGAATTAGAAACTGAAATGATATATAAAACAGTTGAAACAAATCAATTGTTAAGACCATTTGATAGCGTACCATTAAAAGCTAAAGCTCAAGAGTTGGTTGCTAACAGAATAGTATATGGAAATTATACTCAAAATTTTGATTTAATAGATAGTTCAGGTATTGAGATAACACCTAAGTTTGAAACTGTATCTAAAATAAGATCGTTAGATGTAGCAAGAGAACCTGGCAGATCATTAAAATCACAAAGGACATATCAACTAGGTGTTGTATATAGAGATCAATATGGTAGAGAAACACCAGTTCAAGCTGATGACTCTGGTTCTTTTACTTTATCTAAAGACGATGCAATTAATCGTACTCAAATACAAGCTAACATTATTAGTTCTGCACCTTCATTTGCAACACATTATAAGTTTTTTATAAAAGATACATCTAATTCATATTATAATTTATGTATGGATAGACATTATGATGCTGAAGATGGTAACGTTTGGTTAACATTTCCTTCGTCAGAAAGAAATAAATTAGATGAAGAAACGTTTATTATACTTAAAAAAGAACATGATAGCGATGATTTTGTAGTTAGAGATGCTAAGTATAAAGTTATAGCTATAGAAAATAGCGCACCAACAGAATTAAAAGAAACAAAAGTTTCTTACGGAGAATTAACAACTGGTTTTGCATCAGATGCTTATCCTTTAAAAGATGGTAAATATGTTGATGTTGATAAAGATGATTTTGAAACTAGATTTGGAGAAAACTCAGATATACTATCAGCTTCTGGATTAATAATTAGAATAAGAGCTTCTGTAGGTACCTCAGACTGGTATGAAGTTTCCAGTTTAGGTTTGAACTCAAACGCTAGTGGTACAGGTGATGATGAATATAGATTTAATATTAAGAAAAAGTTTGGCTCTGAGGTTGAACAATTTTTTCCAGATGGTTCATTCTCTAGTGCTGTTGCTGGTATGACTTTAGAAATAGCTAGATTAGAATCAAAAAACAAAGCAGAGTTTACAGGAAGGTTTTTTGTTAAAGTGTATAGAGATCAAGCTTTGCAAGAACATATATTGAGTACACAGGCTTCAGATCCTAGTTACTCTGTAAAACACCAACAAGGTATATACAAAAGAAGTGGAGGTTGTAATTCTTCCGCTTGGGGTGATTATGAAGACTTAGGTGTTAATTATAGATGGTTTACAAGTTTTAATTGTGGTATAGAAGATTTTAAAGGTGCAGCTTATGGTACAAAACCTAGTTTAGCTGAAGGTGGAAAACAAGATTATAAATATGGTATAACAGCTAATAGAAATAAAATAGTAATACACTTTCATGGTAATAGAGAGTTGTCAGGTGTTTTTAGTCAAGATAATGGTCAGCACGCTAACATGGCTACAGCTTTAACAACTGATGGTACAGAATTTAGATTTTCTGAAGATAGTAATGGTACTATATATAAAATTAAGAAACATGCTTATAGAGGTATTAGATTGTTTGATAAAGCTGCAGCTTCGGATGATGGTTGGTGGAGAAATCAAGCAATGATATTTGTTTTAGAATTAGATAAAAATATTTACGGTTGGGATTTTAATAGCAATGTTAGTAATAGTACTTTTGGTAATATAGAAATATTACAAACATTTGACGAAGATAACACATATAAAAGTCAAAATCCTGCTGTTTGGGAAACAGAACCTAAAGAAGCTATAGAAATGGACATATACTATGAAGCTAGTAAAGCTTATGCTATTGCTACTCATGGTACAGCACAATTATTAGACTACTCTAATTGTTGGTCTTTTGGTAATGGTGTTGAATCAAATAGAATAAGAGATGACTTCAACACAATGACAATAGCTAAAGGTGTTAAAGCATCTGCTCCATTAGCAGAACAATATAAAGAAGAGGTTAGAAAAAATGGTTTAATATTTTCTGGATTATATAATTCAACATCTGGGATAAACAGATTAAATCAATTTATAATAGCAGAACCTATAGTAAAAGATTTAAATCCAGAATACGGATCAATACAAAAATTAAATCAAAGAGATACAGATCTAACAGTTTGTTGTGAAGATAAAATACTCAAAGTACTAGCTAATAAAGATGCTTTATTCGAAGCTAGTGGAAATGCACAATTAACCGCTACAAATAGAGTTTTAGGACAAGCAGTACCTTATATAGGTGATTTTGGTATTAGTAAAAATCCAGAAAGTTTTGCTTCTTATGGTTTTAGATCATACTTTACAGATAAAGCTAGAGGCGTTGTATTAAGATTATCAAGAGACGGTTTGTCTGAAATATCAGCGCATGGTATGAAAGATTATTTTAAAGACAACTTAGCTTTAAATGAATTGTTTATAGGTAGTCATGATGATGCTAAAGGATTATATAATATATCAATGCAACATGCTAGTTTAAGAGGTACTGAAGATACTGTTAGTTTTAAAGAACAAGTTACAGGTTGGCCTAGTAGAAAATCATTTATACCAGAAGCAGGAGTATCATTAAATAATGTGTACTACACGTTTAGACTTGGTCAAATATATTCTCATGATAACCCTGTTAGAAATAATTTTTACGCTACACAGTATGATTCAAAGGTTAAATTAATATTTAATGAAACACCTTCTACTATTAAATCATTTAAAACTATAAGTTATGAAGGTTCTAGAAGTAGAATACTACAAGATCTTAGAGTTAGTAGTTGGGATGCTGATGGAGCTGTAATGACTGCTGGTGATACAGAAGGTTCGTTATACAATATTAATGAAACTAGACCTGGTTGGTATGTTAACAATGTAGTTACAGATAAACAAAGTGGTTTTGTACCAGAGTTTATAGAAAAAGAAGGTAAATGGTTTAACTTTGTTAAAGGAGATGCTACTACTAAAATTAATTTAGATACTAAAGAATTTAACATACAGGGTATAGGAAACCCGAGTAATGTTGCTGATTCATCAGCTCCTACTCAAGTTACAATAACAATAGAAGAAAACAACTTATAATATGGCCTTAACTAATTGCTCAATAGATTCTAAATCAGTTAATGTTACAAAAAATAACAATTTAACAGGTGTTGCTAATCAAGTGTTGACTATAACACCTAGTACTGGTTATAGAGTTAGCGCTTCGGATTTTTCACAAGATACGGATTTAACAACTGCACCTTGGGTTAATCAAATACAAAGTATTACACTAGCTAACACCGGTGTAGCTTATGCTTCTGATAACAAAGTTACTGTTACTGTTGATCTTAAAGATTCTTTTGTTGCTGCTGACAACAATACTTTTACAATAGATATTAATGGTGCTGCTATAGATGAAAAACTAGCAACATTTACAATAGCTGGAACTTGGGATCAAGTAGTTAATGGTAATGTTACAGCTTCTCCGGTAACGAATGCTAGCGCTAACGCTTACACTAAAACATCTGTTGCTGGAAGTGCTGGTATTATTATATCTCAAAATTACGTTTGTGCTAGTGGTTATTATTTTACAGCTGCTCCAACTTTTACAAAAACAACTGTTGGTGATTACGCTGATAACTATACTTATATTATCACACCTTACGCGTGGGATGATGGTAATTTACCTACAGCTTATGCTGTTCAAGTAACTGTCACAGTCCCCGAAGCTAACGTAAGCGGACATAATTTAGATATTAGTGCTAACGCTGTATCTGCAGTAACTACTCAAGCTAATTTAGTAACAGGTTACGTAACAGATAGAGATAGTTTTAGTACAGATGGTGATACTAATATAGTAAAGATATTTGGTAACGCTGGGTCATCTGCAGTATTAACATTAACAAGAGCTAGTGATAGTCATACTTATGATTTTACTAGTGATACGTTTACATCGGGTTCAACTACATCTGGTAATTTAACAATTCCTTCAAATGGGATTTATGAAGTAGAAATAACTATACCGTCTTCAGCTGATAGTAAAACTTATAATTTTTCATTACAAGGTGGTACATCACCATCAACTAACACAGTTCAAGGTGGTACAGGTAATAACAATGCTTATACTTGGAGTGTACTTCAAATTCCTGACGTTAGTATAACCTTAACAGCATCTGGTACGTCTTTAAACGTAGCCTCAGGTGCAGCACCTGCTTCTAGTGTAATTTCAGGTATAACAGCAAGTGGATCAAACTATGATGATAATGGTAATTTATTAGCCGCTGGTGGTAAATTCCATGTTGTAGTTACATCATCAACAGCAGGTAAAGTATTACAGTTAAGAAGACAACCTGTATTTAGTAATGAAGTTGGTTATGATACAGCTGGTAATAATGATTTTACAAATACCCTACATGCTAGTAATAATGGTATGGTATGGGAAGTTGGTAGTTTAACAGCAACGGGAGATAACTCTACTACTGTAAACATAACAAGTAGTGATACTGGATACCTTTGGGAAACTGGTGGAACTGCTAACGTAACATCTAATTTAAATTTAGATAACATAATAAATCAAGCTCCAGTAACACTAAACAAAACGTTTAATGGTACTGAAGATAATAATTTAGTTATAGATTTATCAGCTAATAGTGGAGCTACTGATCCAGAAGGTGATACGTTAACATATTCAATAGTTGCTGATAATACAGGTGGTAACGGTACTTTAGGTTCTGTTAATACATCTACTGGTGTTGTTACATTTACACCAACAGCAAATTGGAACGGAACAACTAATTTTACTTGGAAAGTAAATGATGGTCACGAAGATAGTAACACATCAACAGCTACAATTACCTTAGCTGCAGTAGCTGACGCTCCTACTAATATTACAATGAGTAGTCAAAGTATAAATGAAAACAATAGTGTTAATGATGTTATTGGAGCATTTTCATCAACTGATCCTGATGGTAGTGGAACTTATGCTTATACATTAGTATCTGGTACTGGTGATACTGACAACGCTAGCTTTAACATAAGTGGTAGTAATTTAAGAGCTGGTATAGTGTTTGATTATGAAACTAAAAACTCTTACTCTATTAGAGTTAGATCTACTGATGCTGATGGAAGTGGAAACTTTGAAAAACAATTCACAATAAGTATTGGTGATGTAACAGAAGCAGCAACATGGAAAGTAGAAATATATAACGCTGCTGGGTCTGGAACTGGAGTTATATATTACATAGATTCTACTCAATACTGTAATGGTACTAATTTAGCGTTAATGCCAGGTGGTTGTTTTGGTTTAAACAAATTTGTTAGAGTAGTCACAAAAGTTGGTGGTTGTTCTAGTACTGATTTTGGTGGAGCTAAAATAATAGATGTTAATGCAAGTGGAACAGCATCAGTTTATATTAAAAATTCTATTTGGTATAGCACAGCTGCTGATTCTATAAATAGTACTGGCGGAACAAACTGTTAAATAAATAAATAAAATATGGCAACATTAACTATAACATTTCCATACGCGATAAATGATTCACTTCAAATAGGTGATATGATATATCATATAACTACGGTTAACCATACACTTTCTGATGGTGAATATAGCTACGTAGATAGTGATGATGGTACTGCTTATGATGGTAGTAACTCACCTATGTTTTATGAAAATCAAAGTGGTAATCCTACTCAGGCATATGCCGCTTACGGTGCTAATAACACATCTTTAGTACAAATTGGAAATGTAACAGACATGCAAAACACACGTGGTGGAACATTAACCACTGCCAACCAAATAAAAGCACACATTGATACTAACACAACAAGGCCAAATAATAGTAGCTTTATAATGTTTAGTAAAGATGCTAGAGCTAACATGTCAAGCTTAATGGGTTACTACGCTGAAGTAGAACTAATATGTACAGATACAGAAGAAGCTGAAATATTCGCTGTTAACAGTGAAGTGGTTGAAAGTAGCAAATAATGTGTGATTATAATATGTATAACTTAATAAAACAATAGAATTATGGTACCAGGAATGGGAGCAGCTATCGGTGGCGCAATCGGAGGTGTAACTAGCATAGCTAGTGGTATTATCGGTAGTAGAAAAAGAAAAGCAGAAGAAAGAGCAGCTAAAGCTGAATTTGCTGCATCAAAACAAAGAATGGCAGGGTTTGATACTTCAAACTTATACGCCAATCAAGAAAATGCATTTGAAGATTTAACTGTAAATACACAAGCAGCAGAGTTTCAAGCTCAACAAAATCAAGCATCGCAAGCTAACATCATGAGTAACATGGCTGGAGCAGCAGGTGGTGGTGGTATTGCTGCGTTAGCACAAACTATGGCTAATCAAGCAGCTCAACAAAATCAAGCAGCTTCTGTTAGTATAGGTCAACAAGAATCAGCAAATGAAAGAGCTGCAGCTCAAGGAGCTATGAATCTACAATCTTCTGAATTAGCAGGCGCCACTGCTTCTAGACAAATGGGATTAGATAAACAAAGTTTCTTATTTGATCAAGCTAGTCAAAGGTTAGGTGCTGCAAAAGCAGCAAGAGCAAAAGCAACTGAAGCTATATATTCTGGTATTAGTCAAGTTGGTGAATCAGCTGGTCAAGGCTTAGACGCATTTGCAGCTGCTTCTGATAGAAAACTTAAAAAGAATATAAAACTAATTGGGTATTCACCTAGTGGATTAAAAATATATATCTTTGAATACATTAATAAAAAGTTTGGAGAACATATTTATCAAGGTGTTATGTCTGATGAAATACCACAATACGCTGTTATAAAACATAAAGATGGCTACGATATGGTAGATTACTCTAAACTAGACGTAAATTTTAAACAAATATAATCATGGCTGAACAAAAAAGATCAGGATTTAAAGGACACGGTAACTACGGTCAATATAGTGATTACATGACTAACCACAAGTATGTGTCTAATGAGGCTAAAGGTAGAGCTAAAGCAGCTGGTTATCCTAATCCTTACTATAGACAGTTATTAAATAAACAGTCTAAAAATAAAGCAAGGGCTAATGCTGAAGCAATAGAAACAGGATCTGGACACCTTACAAATTTAGTATCACCTAAGTTTTCAGATCAAATAAATACCTTTGTTGATACTCAGTCTAAAAAACAATGGGAGATTAAACAATTAATGGATAAAATGGATCCTAACGATCCAGAGTATCTTGAATTGAAAAAGAAAAGAGATATAATAAAAAAATCATATGGTAAAGATGGTATGCTCTTTAATCAATTAAAACAATATCAACAAAGGGGTTTAGACTGGACTGAGGATTTTGCTAATGATAACTTTTCAATAACTTCTGACGAAGGAGATACAAGTGCTTTAGCAGAAATATTTGGTAAAACTGGTAACGCTAAAATGAGTATTGGTGAAGATGGTAGTATTTCTTTTGGAAATGATGATATGGGTTATACAGCTTTTAATGATATACCTGATTATCAAAATAAAGCTTATAAATCATCTAAAAAATTATTAAGTAATTTAACCAAAGGCTATGCTTCAGGTAAAATGTTAGACAATAACAGTACGTTATTAGCTCAAAATGATTTTAGAGAACTAATGCAAGCTGAAGGTGTTGATGGTACTATGTCTTTAGCTTTTGATCCCATGCTTGGTGAACAGGGTTTATTAAATATAGATGATTATGAAAATGTAATAGCTGCTATAAAAGGTGATGACGCGGCTTTAGCTCTTGAAGCTGAAAAAATATTAACAAGAGACTTAGAAGATTCATACATGGCTAAACTAAAGAGCCAACATGATGCTGGTTTTAAAGCTAAAAATGAAGCAGCAAATGAAAAAGAAAATACAAAGTTTAACAAATACGCGTACATACAGGGGGAAATACAAAACATAGCTGCTTCACCAGGATTATCAGATTTAGTTATAGGAACTGATTCTGCAAATGTTTGGGAACAAAACTTAGGACCTGGAAAAGGAAGTTACAGAGTTAAATGGGATGCTGATAATAGACAATTTGTTGTACAGAAAAGCCAAAATACATCAAGAGGAGTAATGGATTGGGTGGAACAAGATAATTATGCAGTTCCAAAAGGAAAATTAAGTGGTGATAGTAGAAGAGAACTATATAAATGGTTAAATGGTGAAATCGGTTGGATAACAACGGTACCAGAAAGTAAATTGCCCGAACTTAAATTACCTGATGAATTAAATGTAGAAGGTGATCCTCAAGGTGAAGAAGGTGGTAATGAAGATGGTTCAATAGATTATGTTCCAACTTCTATTGAAGATAAGAAAAAGGAGTTACCTCCATCAGCGCATGGATTGGGTGTATTAGCAGGACCAAAATAAAATAAGTTTATGGAAAAGTTTACAGTAAACGGTCAGGTATATAACGTTAAACCTGAAAACGTTGAAAATTTTTTAGAAAAATATCCTAAAGCCGAAAGGAAAAGTGAACCGTCACTTGTTCAGAACACAGATAATCCACAGTTTGGTGACGAGGTAACTGCTCATAATATACACGCTGCTGCAACTAATGATCCTATGACTGATGAACCAGAAGATAAAGATTTCTTCACGGATATATATTCCGCATATCAACAAGGTAAAGGTGCTGGTACCAGTGTTAACGAAGCTTTCGATGTATACAAACATGGTGCTAGTATATCAGATGAAAAACTACAAGCCTACCTAGACGCAGTCGCGAACATGGATCAAAGCCAAATAACAAACGAACAGTATAATTTTCAAAAAGCCCAAGAAAAATACGGTGGAGGAATTTATGGTACTCTACGTGGTATGTATGATAATCCGGGTTATTTCCCACAAATGTTAGTAACATCTTTAGCAACAATGGGTCACTCTGCTGCTGATTCAGATGAAGTAGCAGGTTACGCTGCTCTTGGCGCTGGAGCTGGAGCGGGTACTGGAGCTGCTGCTGGATTAGCTGGTGGTATATTTGCACCTATAACATCTAGTGCTGGTGCTATAACAGGTGGTTTAGGTGGTGGTATGATGGGATTAGTAGGTGCTATGGAAACAGGTTTAACTCTAACTGATTTGTTAAAACAAGAATTAGAAGGTAAACCATTTAGTAAAGAAAATATAAGAGGTATACTTGAAGATCCAGATGCTATAGAAAGAATAAAATCACAATCAATAAAAAGAGGGGTTGCGATTGGTGCTGTAGAAGGTTTAACATTAGGTTTATCAAGAGGTGTTGGTAGTACAATGCTTAGAACAGCTAAGCAAGCAGGAACAACCGGTTTAAGAAGTGCTTCTAAAATAGCTGCCGCAACAACAGGTTTAGAAATGGGAGGTGGTTTTGCTGGTGAGGTTGCTGGTCAAGCAGCTTCTGGCCAAGATATTGATTTAGGTGAAGCTACATTAGAAGCTATTGGTGAAGCAAAAGGAGTTGTAGCTGTTGGTGATATTATTGCTAAAGCAACTGGTAAACAAAATTACAAAATAAATGGAGAGTTAAGAAGCAAAAAAGATATAAGAGACTTTTTAAATAGCCCAAACACCACACCAGCTGACATTGCAAAAGCTAATCTTGAAGTAACTAATGATAATAACTTTAGTGAATTTGTTGATTCAAAAGTTAATGATGCTGTTTTAGAAACACAAGTTGATTCAAAAATCTCAGATATAAGAGATGTAAAAGAAATGGTTGATCTTGAAAAGAAAAGGCAAAAAGCCGAAGCTGATTCTAAAAAGAAAGGTATAAATATGGTACCTGATGCCAAAGAAACATTAGAGCAAACAGAAGCTAGAATGGAAGAAATACGTTTAAAGTATTCTAAAGTTGATGGTAGAACTAAAGATGTAAGGGCTAGAGAGAAAACAAAAGGAGAAGTTTTAGATGTTATTGTTGATAAACAATTTAAGTCTGGACTTGAGTTTGCTAGAAAGCATAGTAAGTTATATAACTTAGAGTTTGATGATACTATGACAGCTGCTGAAATAGCTAAGAAGTATGGTAAAGAAGCTGCTAAATCTAATGGTTTTATAAAAGATGGTAAAATAATAGTAAACAGTCAAGTTGCTAAACTAACTGGTATAGAAGGATCTAACGTAGCTAATCACGAGTTATTACATGGTATAATAAAAGCTAGTGGAGCTAAAATCAAACAACCTTTAATAAAAGATTTCATACTTCCACCTCTGATAAGAGG
>UEXM01001287.1_pt1 | contig 21833 bp, 23 predicted proteins | sample 1796661 | NCBI WGS metagenome assembly UEXM01 (sample SAMEA4772469, study PRJEB27181) | metagenome | reverse complement strand
CTAACATTATGAGTTTTGCCTTCGCGATTATGAAGGGCATCAAAATGCTTTTCCAAATCACTAATAGGATTGCGCGGCTTTTTTTGTTCATAGTAACTCCAACTATCAAAGTCTGTAGGGCATTCAACGTACTTGCCTGTGTTTTGTGCTAACCACATAAACTGCCAGGTATATCCATTTGCTGCAGCTATGTCACGGAACAACTGCGGATGGAAACTGTAAAAGCAATGATTAAACCAGGGCGCAAAAGGAAGTACATTTATCATAGTACCGCCAACTTTACATAAGTTATGCATATTCTCAAACACTGTGCGCTGGTCAAAGATGTGTTCACCTGTGCCATTGTTTGTTACATAGTCAAACTCTTGTGTGTAGTTGTACTTGTCTTTTAGGATAAAATTAAGATCCATAGCGATAGACCTAAGTTCAGTGTTGATATCAATAGCAAGGTAATCACTAAACCCCAGATCCTCAAAGTATTCCCATACAAACTGTGTTGGTTTACGCAATGTTCGTCCGCTTGTTTTTTCACATTCATTCAACCAATCCTCACTGTATCTAAAACGTTGATTGCCCCATTCAACCACTGTTGCACCTGGAGCAAATGCACCTTGTGCTGTCAACGTTGCAGTTGCTAGTTGCATAATATTATTAAATGCCATTTACGCCTCCTTGCGAAAATGATAGTATTCTCGTTTGCCGCTGCCTCTAGCATCTCCATGTTCTATTTGCACAAACTTAGTTTTAAAGGCGTCAATCATTGCTGCTGTATGTTCTTGATTATTGGGTCTATTCTCTAATTTTTGTGTCTCATGTACAACAATGCCGCCAACAGGTAGTAAACTATAGTATCCGTTTACTATCTCTTGTTCTGTAAGTCCACCAAAGTCTCGCAACTGAATACTTACTGCTAAACTAAGTAGTACATCAAATGTGCCTGGATTGCTTGCCAAAAACTCGTTAAAGGTATTGCGCACCCAAGTAACATTTGCAGGCTTGTCCTCAGTTAGTTCAACATGTGGCTCAACTCCTGTTACGCTTGCTACCAAGGGTGCTACTAGCATACTGATATATCCATCATTACACCCAATGTCAACCACTGTTTTGTCTGCTCCACAAACACTGGACAGGTTCATTTTTTGCACTCTTTCAACTGCTTGATCTTTACCAAAACGTTTTTGATACTTGCGCCATTCTTTAACAATCTTATCGCTGGGTTGTGTGAATGTTGTCATTGATTTGTATACCTCTCTTGGGTTAGTATCTTTCATTTTATTCCATTTTTCTTCTTTAAAATCACTAGGAGGTATTTTCCTCCACATTTCTTTGTCAAAACTTTCTTTTGGGTAACGCAATCCAGTTAGTAAAAACTCTCTAAAATGATCAGGGTTATAGTTCTCATACAATGCTTTAAGTCTAGGATGTAATGCATCTTCTAAATAAGATCCTTTTGGGTTAGCCATTTCAAAGTCTATTAGTGTTAGTTCTCCATCTTTAATGCACAGATTACTTAAAGGAAAGTCGCTTCTAGGATTATATGCTATAGGTGGCTTGTTAGGTTTTTTATTTAATCCTGCAAAGAAGTATTGTATATTTGCTTTTTCTAATGCATCGCAAATACGATTTGCTTGATCCAAGTATAATGTTAAATCATATTCGTGCCAAGTATTAAATAAACTTTCTCCACAATTCTCCATTTCTATTATTAACTCATCGTCTCTATGTGCTATAATACTAGGAAATCCAGGCATGCCTTGGAGCCTTTGCAAACATAGCAATTCCCTAGCATAACATTCTTGTATAGTGCCACGGACTTCCTTTACACTTTTGTTTCTTATTCCAAAAAACTTTACTGCTACATCATTGTCAATGAATACACCACTAACTTTGCCAATGGCATATCTCATGACTTAATTTCTTTTACCTTCCACATCTTGCCTGTACCGTTAAACTCGCCTATAATATTAATGCTGTGTCTACGCTCTACAGGAGCAATGCGAGGTGTAACACTGTGTACACTGTCTTTTACATTGAGGAACATACAAAAGTTGTTTGCACGATAAGGTACTTCAAACACAGGCTCATGTAAACTAGCATCCACTTGTCTGCCCAAGCTCTTGTTTACTTCTGTGATTTCGCCTGTGACTCTATGCACTGTAAAGTTACCGCCCTCTGCCATGTCTGCTTGCTTGCGCATGTATAACAGTCCAGCATAGATCTCAACAGGATTATCCACATGCGGTGTACGACTTGTGCCTGTTTGATCCACAGGTTCATGTACAACAAACTGACAGTCAGTAACATAGTGTCCACTGCTGTCTACATCACGCACACTAACTGGCTTAGTTTTTAAATTTTCATAAAACTCTTCACCATATGCTGCAACAATATGCGGAGCAAATAATTCTGCACATGCACGAAAGTACTCTGTACTTGAATGATATCTAAAAAAGTCTTGCCAGATAGCAGGTGGTTCCCACATCTCTGCTTCTTTACATTTAAAGCGATAACAAATACCGCCATCATGTGGCTGTGTATTATTAACAATCATATCCTCTGGAAATGTTGCTTCTAGTTCTCTGTAAAATCTGTCAGGCATTGCGCCTTCCACGCATACATAAGGATACGGATCGCTGCGCACTTCTGTTATGTTTTGTAATACACTTAGGTTACTCATTTTATCCCCTTACTTTTTTGTTCTTGTGTTGCATCATACTCATGTGGATTTTTCATTTTCTCTGCTCGTATTTGTTGTTTACTAACTTGTCTTAGGTCTTGCCAATGAGGATTATCACTATGTTGAAATCCACCTACTAGGTCACCTGCTAGACTTTTTCCAACTTCTTTTCTAAAGCCTTTTAAGTGATCCATGTATGCTCCTAATGGACTATTAATAAAGATATGCCCGCCTTTGTCTGGTCCGCCCAGATCATTAAATTCTACACCCACTGCTTTAAAGTCTTCCACTAGTTCGCCAAAGATAAAACTATCATGGTATTCATCATGTTCAAAGATGTCATCACTTTCGTATATCCAACGCCATTGCTCCATAAACTCCGCAAACTTTGGATGGTTGCGATTAAACATCATCCAGCCGCACTCGGGCCAAGTCCTGCGTCCCAAGTATGTAGCAAGTTGATTTTCACTAGGAGCAATGCTGTGTATAAACTCCAGTGTCATAGGTGTATGTGTTCTTACATCGCCGTCACACCATATGAACGTGTCTGTGTTGCAGTGTTCTGCAAAGTGCCACAGTGCAAACACTTTGTTTGCAAAACGACTTGCATCCCAAAGAAAACTTTTTTTAGTTTTGTCCTTGTTATATCCGTGTGCGTGTGGATTATTTTTATGACGCTCTTGCCAACTTTTTAAATCTGGCAATGCTGTTCGTTGATCGTTCAGTGTAATCATGTGATTACCCTGTACATCTGGATTGTGATCCTCAGCATAGATTGTTAGAGAAACTTCCTTGGGCCAGTTTGCATTGTATCCTTCAATGAACTGCTTGCCATATTTCTTATAGCCTATTGGATGCCAAGTGGTAAATACTGATAATGTGCGCATATAACTATTTATAGGTTTTAAAATTCACAATGAAAATATCTCACTTTCCTGACAATTTACCAGGTAACGCAAAAGAAGTTTACCCACAACTCGTAAATGCTATACAACAAACAGACACACTTGTCGAAAATGACATGGATGCTGATGCTGCTCTCATATGGAGTGTATTATGGTTTGGTAAAATGGGTGCTAACAAAGCAGTATGGGATCATTACCGCGCACGAAATAAGCCAGTCATTGTCATTGAAGTGGGCGGGCTTATACGCAATGAAACTTGGAAGTTGGGTATAAACGGGATCAACAGAGATGCAGACTTTGCAGTGGATACTTACATGCCAGACGATAGAGTAAAAAAGTTTGGTATTGTATTGCAACCTTGGAAGCAACATGGCGAATACATTTTAATTTGTGGACAGCACGGACACAGTGAACAGTGGCGCAATATGCCCGATATGGATACATACTATCGTAATACTATTGCAGAAATACGCAAGTTTACAGACAAGCCTATAGTTGTTCGAAGCCATCCTCGCTATAGAGAGTCATTGCATTGGTCATGCGATATGCAATGGTATAAAGAACAAGACGTAACTTGGAATATACCTCAGCAGGTTCAACAAACTTATGATAGTTTTGATTTAGAGCATATGCTAAAGCATACGCACTTTACTGTAAGCCATAGTAGCAATGCTGGCATAAACAGTATTATACAAGGTGTGCCTGCAATAGTAAGCGAAAGTAGTTTAGCGTACGATGTTGGAACTAGCATGGGCGGATGGTTAAGCAAGCCCAGTAGACATGTGTGGCTAAACCGTATGAGTTATATCGAATGGTTTGCAGATGAAATTGGTGTACAGTGGAGCAGAATCCGTGATCGTATTTGAAAAAGAAATAAGCAATTATTACAATCTTCCTTTCGCTGATATGTATAATGACTTACAGTCAATCGCCAAAGAAACATATAGTACAGATGAAAGGATCATCATAACTGCTTATGGAGAAACTGAATTTGGCATTTGGAAACATTTTTTTCGCATTGTAGAATATTTAGATATACCAACTTATTTTATACATTTTTTTACAAACAACAGTCACACCGAAGAATTAATAAACACCTATTGTAAAGATATTGTCAACTGCACTATAAATGACGAAAAAATTTTAAAAATGCAAAGAAATACTAGGTTTGACTACCCGGATACTATTTGCATTACTCCTTTCACTAATTTAGAAATTAAGACCAATGGAGATTATAGATCTTGTTGCGAAACTGTAGGACATTATTTTTATCGAGATAAATCAAGAATGAACATATTATCTGATAGCGTAATAGATGCATGGAAAAGTAAGGACTATGAGTCATTTAGAGAAGATTTTTTGTCTGGAAAAAAATCAAGTTATTGTGATTATTGTTGGAAATCTGAAAATGTAGGCTTACCTAGTAAAAGAACACGAGATTTAAAACAACCTATTGCGTTCACTACAGACTTTTTTAATGTCCAAAATAGTCCAGTTACTGTGGATTTGAAAATAGGATTTAGTTGTAACAGTAAGTGCAGAATTTGTTTCTATGGCAGAAGTAGTGCCTGGTACAAAGAAGATAAAAAATTTGGTATACAGCGACCAGAATTACATGAAGTAGATTACACATTTAAAACTACTAGTGAATTTTGGAGAGATTTTGGAAAAGATTTACAAGAATTAAAAAGTATAAAACTTATAGGCGGAGAGCCTATGTTAGATACAAAACATATTGCACTACTTAAAACTTTACCAAAAAATATAAGTATATCTTACAATACAAATGGCACAATTTATAATAATGAGTTAGTCAAAGAGTTATTACAATTCCAAAAAGTTAAACTAGTTTTTAGCATAGATAACATAAATGAAAAATTTAACTATGAAAGACACGGCACGGTAAAGTGGAATATAGTAGAAGAAAATATTGAAAAATACAATAAATGCAACTTTGACCTGCATCTTCACTGTACTGTAAGTATTTTTAATGTGTTAGATTTAGATGATGTTGCTCAGTTTGCATTAGATAACAATTTAAAAATAAGTTTTAATTTTTTATGGCATCCTGAATATTTTAGTGTGTATAATATTAAGAATACTGATTATGTAGTAAAAAAATTAAAAGCAAGTAAGTTTGAATATGTTCAGAACCTAGCAAATAAATTTGGAGATTATATATACCATGGGCTTGAAAAAGAACTTATGACCGAATTAGATATTATTGATGCAAGACGCAATGAAAACTTTAAAGAAACTTACCCAGAAATAGCAAAAATTGTTACACAATTCTAATATCTTCCATAGTTGTAAATATGCAACACCAATAAAAAAATCTCACACCTGGTAAAGAATATATTGCATTTTTAGCAACAAAGTAATAAAAATATAATAAATATCCTTGTTATGTTTTCGCCAAGTAATTCGTGTTAACTCACCTTTTTGCAAGCATAATAAAGAACAAAACAGCAATAAATGCTGTAAACTAACCCCCCAGAAGGAAATATAAGACAATGAAAAGACTACTCGCAACTACTGCTCTACTGGCAGTATTGACAACACCTGTTATGGCTGATGTAACTATCGGCGGAGACATGGAATGGTCATACCAGGACAACGACGGAACAACATCAACAGTAATGGATGGTGATATTAACTTTAAAGCAAGTACTAGTACAGACACAGGCTTAACTATCGGTGCAGACATTAACTTGGATCACACTGGTGCAGATGATGGCGGCAATAGTATTACTGTAAGTAATGACGTATTTAAACTTGACCTAGGTGATGTAAACAGTGCGCTTGACGCAATCGACGATACAACAGACTTTACATATGTATTGGGCAATGGCTCGCCAAGCACAGATCATTCAAGTATTTTAAGTCTATCACCATATGGCGGACTTACTGTAAACATTAGTAATGCAACTGGCAATGACTATGGCACATCAGCAGGCGAAGGCTATGCATACAGTGCTGTTTATGGTCTCGAAGAAATTGCAACAATTGGTGCAGGTCAGATGAAAAACGCTGATGATTCAGAAGAATTCCTAATGAATGCAACTGCAAGTCTTGGTGCAATTGGTGTTGCTTTTGAAAAGCATACAGCAACAACTGCAGCAGACGTTGACACAGACACAACTACAATGGGCGCAACTTACACAGTTGGTGCAATGATGGTAGGTGTTGAAACAATGAAAACTGAATCAGCAGGTACAGTTTCAAGTGATGAAATTACACTAGGCGCACAGTATACACTTGCTCCAGGTGCAGTAGCATTTATCGAAAATACAACTGATGACAAAACAGCAAGTGAAAAGACAACAGCAATGGGTATTGCTATTAAATTCTAATTTGTTTTTGGATAATAAAAAAGCAGCGGAAACGCTGCTTTTTTTATGACTTAGTCTATTCTTATATCTTCCATGCCTGCTGTTCTAAGTCTAACAACATGTCCCATTTGCCACTGCTTTGTGTCCAAGCCTTTCATAATGCCTAGCCACCTATTGCGTAGTAGTGCTACTTCGTTGATAATAGTTTCAAAGTCAATGACTTCATCCTCGCCATCAACATACTTTTCAGCATCGCGACTTGTTAACGCACGGGCATATCCTTCCAAATATTTTTGGAAATGCTTGCGTCTGATCTTGCGTAACTGTATGTTTAAGAAGTTAAGCACTGCTTCAATCTCTTGTAATTGATTAAAACGATGCTCAGTTATACCCGGCAGTGCGGTAATATTACGTTCTACAATGCCCTTGACTATACACTCACGCTTTGCTTCTTCCAATTCACTTTCAAAGTAACTGATGAAACTAGGAATAGCACCTAAGTCATTTACGATTCTGTTGTAGTATTGGCTCAATACTCATCATCTTCGTCTTCGAAGTCCTCTTCTCCAAGCAAATCTTTAACACTTGCTTTAAGATATTTGTCTACTCCGCCAAGTTTATACAACTGTTCTTCTTCTAGAACTTCTTGCATATCTTCAACAAAATGATCACTTGCCAACTGTCGGTCTTTTGCTGGTATGTACTCTTTAAGTATTTTATAAGCGTCAATTACAATTTCTACATCACTCATTGTTTTCCTCTAATACTTCGCCTGTTTCTGGATCAACAACATCTTCTGTTGGTGCGCCATCAACTATATCATCAATACTTAGTCCGTCTGCGTTACTAATATCATCCATAATTGCCTGCAGTTTTTCACCTGTCCATCCTTTGCGGAACTCCAGCATTTCAACACCTGCAGTAGTTGTATACTTCAAACGATTGCCTTGTTTAGTTAGCATGCCTTTTGCTTCAAACAAGTCAAGCAATCCACTGTATGGATCCATGCCTGTTTCATATGGAATCTGTACTTGTACTGCTTCAAACGGCTTTGCATAACGTGTTTTCATAACTTTACACGCAGCACGAATACCTTGTACTGTAGTAGTCTTATTACCATCTGCGTCTACTTTTAGTTTAAGTTTTCGCATTGCAATAACAATACTACTTGCATAGATAAAGCCTTGTCCGCCACTAATTTTATCATCTGGATCAAACATATCTTGACTTGCGTATGTATGATTAGTACACACCATACCAACGTTATAACTGCCAATCATGTTAACTGTGTTACGCACAAGACTAGTAAGTGCCTTAGGTTTACGTCCCATGTCACCTTTCATGTCGCCTTTGTTAAACTGGTCAACATCAGTAGGTGTCATCATCATACCCAAACTATCTAGTACAAATAATACCTTAGGCCGATCTTCCTCTGCCATTGCTTTGTAGTCTGCCATAAATGTACTAAATGTTTTAGCAACGTCATCAATCATCGACATGCTTAGTTTAAGCAGTTTGCTTTCATCTGTATCAACACCAAGTGCTTGTAACCACTTTTCATCAAGTGCGTTCTCACTGTCAATTACTACAACAAAGATACCTTGTTCTTGTGCAGCTCTGATAATATTACCACTTGCAAAATAACTTTTACCTGCACCTGATTCACCAGCAAACACTGTAACTTTGCCCATAGGCACACCCTTGTAAAAGTCTCCACTTACAAGATAGTTAAGTGCATAACTGCCTGTACTAATCCAATCTGTGGGATCGTGAAAGCCAATACTTAATCCATCAATGCTTTTTGTAATGTCTTTTCTAAATTTGCTTACGTCAAACGGTTTTGCCATTTTTACTTCCTTATCGAGAATGAATTTTCTGCTTGTGTATTATTATACATAATTGTTCTATATGTAGTCAAGTTTTCGTCTATATTTACAAAGTTTCCAACATTTAAATAATGTCCAAGTGGTTCTCTTTGTAATCTTTTACACCAGTCTATATACTCTTTACTGTAAGGTATAGTCCTGGATTTTCCAAAGTTTATACTTAATTGCTGCGGAGTCTGATCCCAATTGTTTTCATCTGAGAATTCTAAATCATTGTCAAAATATCTAAACTTATTTTCTAAAGTACGCCCAATAAAACTGCTTGGTATACTCAAGTTTGCAATGTTATTACTAGTATTGTACTTCATATTTGGTGTATCAAACCAAATTCGATCTTTTGTAGAAAACGTCTTATTAGTCCCAAATTGTGTTTCTATCTTATGAATTAAATGATTATAATTTTCAAATGAATGTTTTATCTGAGGGTCTGATATTCTACTTGTAATTTCGCTCAGACTTTTTTCTTCTGATTCATCTTCAAAAAAGTCTATAAATGATTTATGATCTAAAATTTTAAACATATGGTAATTATATATATTTGCCCAAACCGCATGCATAGAATTTAAGTTTCTCTGACTTAGTGAATGCAACTTAGGAAATTCTAACCGTATTTCAGAAGATTCAAGAAATTTATTAATTATATCAGCACAGTAATTTATCTGCTGCCACAAGTCTGCAACAGCATTGTACTGATTATTGCTCACAAATTTACAATCACCAAAAAGTTCTAAGACTTCATGATTGACAGCATCAAACAGCAATTCATCGCCGGTATTTTCAAAAACTAATTTCATTAGGTATAAATGAGGGCGACATTACTGCCGCCCTCTGTGCCTTATGATTGGCGGTTACGGATCATCGCGAGGATGTCTTCTGCCCGCTTGCTTTCACCTTCAGGTGCTGCCGCTGGTGCTGCCACAGTTTCAGTTTGTGGTGCAGGAACAGGAGCCGCTGCTACAGGTGTTGGAGTTGCTGCCGGAGCAGGTGCTGGGGTAGTTGCCGCTGGTGCTGTAGACGTACTAGAGTTTGAGGAACTCGCAGGAGCGTCAATACCATATGGACGATAGTATTGCCCAAAACGTTCAACGTCATAGGGCTGTCCATCTACACTTGCTTCGAACATCTCTTTGATGCACTGTAATTCTACTTCAGTAGGTTTCTTAGGAAGGAAATCACTAAGTGTATGAAGACCATGTGTTTCAATAGCCTGCGCTTGTGCTTCAGTAATAGCAGTTTCTTTACGAGCCCATTTACTGGTGCTGTAATCTGCATACTGTCCCTTAGTGGTTTTTGTGATACGGAAGTCTAGACCAGCAGTATAATCTGTTGGCATTTCTTGAATATCCGGATCCATAAGTGCGTCTTTAATCAAGTTAAAGATGCTTGGTGAGATAACAAATCTGCGAATTGGATTCTCAGGTGTATCTTCTTGAAGCGGGTTTTCATTTACAAAGCCTTGGAAGATATAACTACGCTTCTTCCAATACTTACGTCCCATTTCTTCTAGTGACGAGTCTTTGAACCAACCACGAACTTCGCTGAGTACTGGACAGGTCTCGTTCCACATCTCAACACATGGTACTTGTACCACTATTGGCTTGCTGTTCATATCATTCTTAATACCATTAAATGGTAAACGAATCATAAGCCTTTCAGCCCAGAAAAATGTGTTGTTAGGATCGCCATCTGGCAAGAAACGAACTGCTGTCGTTGTGCCTTCTGGGATATTCCAATGTGGGAAGATTGCGTTGTCGCCGCCGCCTGTACGCTCACTGCGTGATTCTTGAGATTTAAGTTTTGCTCTAATTTCTGCCAAAGATGTTGCCATAATATTTTCTCCTATGTGCCTGTTTACTTTGTTAATTTATGTGCCTATTCACATACTATAGATACAGTATATGCGCTTTTATTTATCAAGTCAATAACTTTTTTGTAATTTTTTTGATAAAAAAAAGCAGCGCCGTAGCACTGCTTTCCTTTCTATTCTTAATATTATGAGCTTCGTTCAATATCCTGAAGTTTGCGTAATTCTCTTGCTACAATACTGCGTGGAGTAAGTTGATAGCCTTGTTCGCCTTCATGTATGCCGTGGTTGCTTCTTGTACCACTACCAACGCCTGCCATAGAACGCATCTTTGCAATCATTTCTGCTGCTTCGTCTACTTCATCAATTGACTCATCCATTTCATTGCGAATGTCTGCAATTACACGATCTGTTGCCATTGGAATTGCTTTCTTAATCTCATCATTGCTTGCACCATCTGCAACCATATCCTGGATTTCAATATTGATGTCACTCATTCTGCCTTCGTTAGTGCTTTCAATAACTTTCATTAGGTCTTCAATTCTAGAACCTGCAATATAATCTGGCAGTACTTCTTCAAGTGCTGCTCTAATTCCTTCTGGGCTTGTGTCACCACTTGCATATACTGATCTTTCAAATGCCATAGCAAAATTTTCCAACTCTGGATCTTCTTCCATTGTTGCTGCAATATCATTTACATCGTCCTCTACATTAGTTTGTAGAATACCTTCTTTACCTTTTACAGGTTCATTGCCGTATTTGCCGTCTAGTGTTGACAGATCATAATCTGCTTCTGAAACTTTATACACTTTGCCATCAACTTCAAATTCATCTTTGCCTTCTTCTTTAGCCTTTGCTAGTGCGCCTGAGAATTCGTTGCCTTCGTTTGGATCTTCTTTCATGTCGTCTGCATTGCTGCCCATACGCTCGCCCTGTGTAGCACTTGTGTTTGCTGGCATGCGCTTATTACCAAACATTCTTGGGATAACCATATCGCTGTCAACACCCATTGAACGAATCTTGTCCAATGCCATCTTCATTGTTTCTTGGAACTTCTGATCATAGTCATCTACATGATCCATTAACCAGCCTATGATAATTGGACGGGCATCACCTTCTGGATCTTTGTCACCTGCTACACCTAGATCATCAAACAACTCATCATCACCTATTAGTCCGCCAAGTGCGCTTGCAGCATCATCACCACCATCACCTAGTGTAACAGGCTGAGCCATCATTGCTGCAAGTTTCATTGCTTCTGCTTCGTTCTCTGGTAATGCCCATGTGCCTTCTGCAATCATATCCATACGCTGTGCATATGCTTCAAATGTAGTATCTTCAGTTTTGTCTTTACCATATAGATCTTTCTTAGCCTTGGGCTGTAGAATCTCTATTTTGCCCTGTAGATACTTCTTTGCAAGTTTAAGTGCTGTTGCTTCCTGCGCCTTGTCATTAAGTTCAATTTCACTTACACTGTTTGCTGCAGCATCATTGGTCATGTTGTTTGCTAGGTATTTCATAATAGCAACTAGAATGCTGCGATTCTTCTTACCTACTTCCATGTCGCTGTTCTTCATAAACTGCATATAGTTGCGGAGTTCAGCAATGTCTGCTTCGTTGTTATAGACTTCAATATCATCATCGCTGTCTGCAATGTCATTTAGTGACTGAGAACCTTTAGCAGTGTTAGCATCTGCTTTTGCATCCAAGTTCTTAGGCTCTTGAGGATCAATTGATCTATCAAAGTAAGGTTTAATTGGGGTATCTAACTCCTCTTCATCATCTTTCTTTGCTTCCATGTTTGCTTTATGATCCATTGCTTTTCTCACACTAGGTAAACTATCTGTGAGTCTATCATCATATACTTCACGAGTTAGTTTTTGTTTTAGATCTTCGATGTCATTTTCGTCTACTTCAACTGCGCCAGGTACCCAGTTTTCAAAGTAGTCGCCATAGCCTTTAGCACTGCTAATTGCTTTTAGTGTATCTTTTAAGCCGTAGTATCTATCAGTTGCAGCATCAATCACTTCCTGCGCATCCTCATTTACATACTCTTCACGCTTTACACTACGCACAAATGTTTTAAGATCTGTCATTTCTTTCATAATCTCAACAATGTGCATGCCGCGATCATCACGGGTGTGTCCTTCATTTGACACATGTCTTGCCATTGCTCTTGCACCAGGTAGATAGTTGTTAGCAAACTTGAAGCGTTCGCCTTCACTGTTCTCAATGTAGATAGCACTGATGTTGCGACTTCTTGCACCCATCTTAGTTTCATCTACTGTGCCGTTATGTTTAATAATAAGTTTTGCTGTTCCTGTTTCTAGGAAACTCTTTTGGCTTGTTCCGTGTAGTCTGTTTTCCATCACTTCGTCCTGGTTACGTTGTGTTAAAAACTGGTAGTCTTTTTTGTCCAGTCTCTCTTTTGTTACATTATGAGATTGATAGTTTAACATGTTTCTTGCACTGAATCTGCTCAGCTCTTTTAAAAATCCATACCAAGCATCTGCTGTGCTACTATCTGCTTCTTCAACCATACTGTTAGGAAAGTATACTTGTAATACACCTTCTTCGTTGAGGCTAATAGTGACTGCACCAACTGGCAAATCTCTGTGTTTAAAGTTAAATTCAAAGAATCTTGCTTGGCTTGAATTGGTAGTTACCGCACCATTTTCGTCCCCCAACTTAATGTTAGCGACACGACTACGAATCTTATCAAACAGTTCTTCTGCTATATTATCAATGCTTCTCATGTGTGTATTTATGCTTGATATAGATTAAACCATGATGAATGGCATTGGTGCTTGATCGTAATCATCGCCGTCTCTAATATGATTTTCGAGTTCAGGATTGTAACTTTTCAGTGTTTGTGCCATGCGCATTATAAGCATTGTACTCATTACAAGGTCATCAGTATCGCCTATTTTTGCTGCATAACTGTTGCCGCTGGCAATAAAACTTTTAAGTTCACTGATAAGCATCTTGCTTTTAATCTTTACTTTTTCTGTTTCTACTAGTGTTTTGAACTTAGCACACACTGCAAGTTTACTGCGGTGTGTTGTGTTAAAGCCTCGTCTAAACACTTTACTGTTGCCGTGACCTCTAGGTTCACTTAAAAAGTATCCAGGGATGTTTTCTTCGCCTATTTCAGCAATGCTTTGCAATGCTGCTTCGCCAATGGTGTTGTTTTCTACACTATAGTACACACTGTTGTTATCACCGCATTTGTCTACCAAGTACTTGTTTATGTCTACAAGTATACGGATTTGTTGTGGGATAGGAGTTTTATTATGACTCCATTCTCCCACTTGTTCCATGCTAGGTACTTCAAATATTTGTATAGCAGCAGGATCTCCGCCTGTGCCTAAACTAGGATCTAGACCTACTAGATATGCCATGCCTTGTCTTGGTTCTTTGTACCAACGCACACTACCGTGTCTAAATGCAGGATCTTCGCCACGCATGTTAGTAAGTATCATACTGTCAATAAGTGTTTCATCATAGATAATAAATTCACAGTCGTGTTCTCGTCTAAAGCGTTCCTCCCCAATGCGTCCTAGTTCTTCTTGTTTCCAAGTTTCATCTCTGTCAGGATGTTCCCACCAATAACTTTGAAACGTTTTAAATCCGTTTATTCCTATGTCTGTTTCATTGCCTTCGCTATCAAACTGTTTATTACCATCACGCCAAATAGTAGCAAACTGATCCTCATCACTGTTAGGTGTGCTTGTAATAATAGCCTTACCACCTGTTGCTAGTGTAGGTGAAATACTTGTCCAAAACTCACGGGCAATACTAGGACGCACAAATGCAAACTCGTCACAGTACAGTAGCGTAATACTCATACCACGTCCTGTGTTGTCCGTAGTTGCTTGTGCTACAATCCGACTACCATTGTCAAAGTCTATACTGCCTTTGTTGTAACTAGTAACACCAGCACGGATGTGATTTGGACATAGTTCATAAGCATAACGTATACGTTGCATAATCTCTTGCGCACCAGCATACTTGTGTGCTGCAATAAGAATCACACTATCAGGCACAAACATAGCATACCACAACAAGTATCCTGCTGCAGTTGTACTTTTACCTGTCTGTCTAGGTAACATATTAATGTTAAAGCGATAGTTATGATATATGTCTAGTAGTTTTGTCTGATACTCAAATGCTTGATACACCATGCGTCCTTTGGTAGGATGCTGAATGTTAAAGAAGTTGTTCATAAAATACTGAGCACCATTAACAGGATCTGCACATTTTGCAAACTCTGTGAACTCCTCTTTAGTAAAGTTTTCTTTTTGATGTGGCTTTTTAATAAGCACACCGTCTAGTGTTTTAGCCATTATACTTTGTATACGCCTCGTAAATCTACATAGTCTGTACCGCCCCAATAATTTGTATGATACAGATATGCTTCTTGTATTACTGCGTCTATGTTTTTATGCCAGAAACGAATAAACTTGACACTACGGGGGAATTCAGGTACAATATCTTCAGTTTGCCAAACAAACTCATTAATCAAATGTACATGATCTGGCATGTGATAATAAACCTGTATAGAGACTAGTTTGTCTCTGTAAAACTTCTTTATCATGTACATATTTATCGGAGCAAATAAATAGCATTGCAATGAGTGATACACTGTTATTAAACACTAGCGGACAACCTATAAGTAGTTTTCCTGTCAGTACTATTAATTGGCAACGTGCAGTCAAGTTGTTTTTCTTAGACAAAGTCACTGTGCTAGAATGGTATGATGACTGGCGCATAAGCAGTCCAACAACTACAATGCAAGTACCTGCCACTGTAATGATTAAAAAGTTTCAAAAGATTGATCATAATGTATGTTTCAATAGACACAATCTTGCAATACGAGATGAATATCGCTGCGGGTATTGTGGACAACAACATAATTTTCCAGACTTGACTATTGACCATGTTATACCTCGTAGTAAAGGTGGAAAAAGTACTTGGGAAAATTGTGTTATTAGTTGTAAACCATGTAATGTTGCTAAAGGCAGTAAACTTTGGAACCCCCGGCATGAGCCCAAGACTCCAACATACTACCACATGGCGGCTCTAAGGAGCCGTTTTCCTTTTCAGGTAAAGCATCATAGTTGGTTAGATTATATACCTAACGGAGTAATACATGAAACTTTATCAGTACGGATGTAGTGTAAGTTTAGGCGAAGAAGCAACTATCTGCTACGGCGAACTTGTAGCAGCGCAGTTAGGATTTAGATTTGTACAACACAGTGAAAGCAGTGCTAGTAACCCTCATATTGCACTAAAGTTTTGTGAAACATATACAGACATTACCCCCTATGATCTAGTGATATTTGGATGGAGTCATCCAAATAGACAGAGCTGGTATAACAACAAAACCCAACGTTGGGAACATATGAATTATGTACAAGGGAAAAAGTCTGATAGTGCGCTAGTTGATAGTTGCAAGGACTATCTAGTTAATCAACACAGTGAATACATTGAGCATATACACACTTGGTATCCTCGTCACATTGTAGAAACTACTTGCAAGTTAAACAACTTGCGCTATATGCATGTTGATTGTGTGCCGGGTATGGTTAACACGCTGGGTGCTGACGGAAGTAACAAGGAAAGCAAGTCAAAATATATAGCGGATCACTTACATCCAAATGATGAAGGTCACCGCTATATACATAGTTTGCTACAAGAAGAACTTAGTCTTCTTCTTTAATTTCTGCTTCTTCTAAAAAATCCTTGTAACTTTTGTAAAGATTTTCTTCTACAGTTTTTAGTGCTTCTTTATCCATTGGATTGTCGCCGCCTGCTGCAGGAGTATGCATGTTCTTAGGACCGTTTAGTCCACCTGCTAGACCAATCAATTGATCTTCTGCATCCATGTACTGCTCATCTGGCTCATTGGCATACTCTTCAATACGTTCTGCATAGTCAGTATAGCCTGCTAGTTGCATAATGTCTGCAAGTTCTTGGACAGGAATTTCTACTATTGCTTCTTCAACTGCTTCTTCTTCAACTTCTTCACCAACTTTTAAATTATCTGGCAATGCAAATAATTCATCTTGTGCAAATTCTTCTTGTGAACCATCCATAAACTTAACAGTTACTTTATCGCCATCTACTGCAACAACTTTTCCTGGTGCTTGGTCAGGACCTTCTTCCGATGGAGCAACACTTGCACCTACTGCAAAGCCTTCTTCAACTGCTTCTTCTTCAACTTCTTCAATTTCTTCAGTTTTCAAACGCTGTGCTAATGTACCAGCTACTTGTGGTCTAGCAGCACTTGTGCTTTTCATACCAGATCCTGATTTTTGAATTGCTTTACTGTCTTTATTTGCTGCCTTCATGTCTGCAGGGCTAAATTCTGAAAGATCTTCTTCGTTTGCCATTGCCATATCCATGTCGCCATCATTGTCAACATCAACCATAATCCAGTTGTCACCTTTTGGATCCATACTGTCACATTCACAATCTGTAGTTGGACAGCCTAACATGTCACCACACTGTTCACACTGTAATGTTTTTGGCATCATGTTGTGGTGTGCTTCTTCAATTTCTTCTTCTTCAATCGCAACAGATTCTTGCTCAGGTAGCTGCGCTAGTTCCTCTGCGATATTATCTAGTTTCGCTCTTAGTGATGCAATATCCATTGCTAGTCTCCTTGTTTAAAATGTATTCGGGTCAGTGCCGCCAGCGGCACCAGTTCCTGTTGTGTTAGCCATTCTTCTTTGATATGCACGAATGTCGTCGGGATCAGTTGATCCTGCAGCCAACGCGGCTCTCTGCTGTTTTCTTGCTCTATCTATTCTTTGCATTAGTGCCGATTTTGCGTCTGGATCTGTTACTCTTTGTCTAACATTTAGGTTGCCACTAGCATCTCTTGCAACGGTGTTTGTCCCGTCACTTGCTCTAAAACTAGTGTCAGATCGTCTAGTAGGTGCTGCGCCTGTTGCCGCTGCAGTTCTAGTAGTTGGTGCTGCATCGCTAGGCTGTCTTGGATTATCTGTGCGTGAAATTGATCCATCTGCTGCAGTTGCAAAATTACTACCTGCTGCATTTGGTCTTGCCGCTGCCGCTGTTCTGGTAGAGCTATTTCGCCCTGCTCTGTATGCTTGTGCTGATGCTCTATTTTCTGCATCACGTTCAGCACGTCTGTTGCTGCCGCCTTTAAAAATACTACTAATGCCTGCGCCAATCTTATCAAGTATGCCGCTACCAGCGTCTTTTACTTTTTTAAAATCTCTTGCTACTGCTTTATTACCTCTATCAATTCTTATGTCCGCTGCAGTAGCGCCAGACTTTCTGTCTCCTGCACCTGCTATAGGTGTAAACCCTTTTGCGCCTGTATCTGCACCTGGTGCCACTGTGCTTACTTTACGAGCTGTTCCTGTTGGTGCAGGACTTCCTGCTTTAGCCATTGCTGCTCTTGTATTCTTACCCATAATACCATCTGCTTTGATATCAAAACCTTGTGCTTGCAGTTTCTTTTGAAGTGCCATTGTTTTATCAAAGTCTTTAGTGTTTGCTGCAGTTGCTTTTACTTTTGCTCTAGGAGCAGGTGCAGCTGGTTTAGGTGCATTTACTACACTTGCCGCTGCTTTAGTTGCAGCCATAGCCTGAGGATCTATTGGATTTGCTCTAACTGGTCCTGCTGCAGGTACTGCTGGATTAATTTTTGGTGCTGCTGCTGGCTTTTGCGCATCATCAGGTCTACCTGTAAATGCTGCTGGTTTGGCTGGTTTTGGTTTAGGTGCTGCTGGTGCAGGCTTTGGTTGTGCCGCTGCAATATTTTTTGCACTTTGATTAGGATCTGATACACCTTGTCTGCCCGGTGTTTTGATTGCTTTAACCATATCACCAATACTGTTATATGCTGCAGGTCCTGCAGGCTTTGGCTTAGGTGTTGTGCCTTGTCTAGTACCAGGGCCGTCTTGTCTGCCCTGCGGTGGCGCTTCATTTAAAATATTGTTCAGTGAATTAATAGCGTGGTACAGATCCTTCATTAGTCTTCCTTTTTAGCAAATTCCATTTTGCGACTCTCAATTGCTTTTAACATGTTTTCGTTGTATTCATCACCAAAATTATCTTTAGCATTGTTTGCATCTTCATAATCACTTTCTAACTTTGCAGTATACTCTTCGCCTTCTTCTTTAAGTGCTTCTTCGCGAGCAATTTCTTCAGGATGATCACTGTTAATTACTACCAAGTGACTTGCAGCAACACCAACTGTTTGACTAATATATTCATATAGTTGATGCGCAGTAACAGGATACTTTAGTTCAGCATCCATAATAAACACTTCTGCATTTTGTAATGTTTGAAAATCCATGGGATGTTCTTGTATAGGAGTTTTCTTTGGCTTGCTGATACTTGCAACTTCGTATTTTTCAAGTGCAGATTCCAGTGCGTTCATTGTTTCGTCATCGCATTTTTCAGCCATTTTAATACGAAACTTGTATGTTTGTTCGCTTTCAACGAGGTAACTCTTTAAACTTTTCATTACGGTGTTCCTTATATAGTAGTGTATTTATTACTTTACGTCTGAATTTCTGCCGAGAATTTCCATGAGAAGTTGATTCCGATCAACTGTCTGCCCGTCGCCATCTTCAACTTCTTCGCCATTGGCTTTTGCTTCTTTTGCAAGTCTAGCATCTAATGTTGCTTTTTTCAGTTGTAAATCAACCATGCGCAATTTTTTATTAATTTTTGCATTCTTTGCGCTTAGTGCTGTGTCTAACATACGAGCAGCATTGCTAAAAATCTCACCACTAAAACGTGCTTCTACATTCATACCCAAATCCATTAGGTCTTTGAACGTATCCTGTGCTAACACTGCAATGTCATCCATTTCTTTATCGCTGGTACCAAGTTCGCTTACACTAGGCAATGCAGCATCAATCTTATCTACATTAGAAAGTGCGGTTTGTATTTGCGGTAAATCTTTAGCAGTTACAGCCTCTACAACTGCACTATTTTCTTGTGCTGTGATGTCTAGTTCATCTGCAGGCGACACATCAAATAATTCTTCTAGTTTTTTTGTCATACTAATAGTTATCCTTAGCGTTTACCGTTATGGAAAATATCATCTTCTGTCACTACTCTAAAGCGTAGTCCATTATGCTTTGCCCACTTTGCAGCCGCTTCCCATTTAGCATGATTAATAGCAATTGAAAGTTTTTCTTTCTCGCGAGTCTTTTCTGTTAGCATTGTTTGTGCTTTAGGTTTAATCTCTATAAGCTCTGCATGTTTATTGCCGCGTTTGTCTTGATACATTACAATAAAGTCTGGTACATAAATTGTACCTTTTCCGGTAAGTGGATTACGATAAGGTATTGTTATTGCTTCACTTGCCCAACTTATAACTGCTGGATTGTTATCACAAAATCGCATAAATGCATGTTCCCATCCACTGCGATATCTAGGCTCTTTATTTCCGTTGTATTTCTCAGGATTTGTTATGGTGTATATGCCATTGGCATATTTGTTACGACTAAACATTATGCACTCACTTGGCGTGCTGTATTCTCATTTGGAGTAATGTCTGCTTCATAACCTAATAGACTTCTACCACTGCGACTCATGTTTAAGAATGTAGGGATAGCACTTTTTAAATCTCCAGTACTTTCAAATTGTGCAATAACATCTAAAATAAACAAGTCTAGTTCGTTTGCTGACTGTATAGTGGCTGCAGTGAGTGCCGCGGCGGCTTGTTCATTATTAGTTCTTGCTACAAAAAAACTTTTTGCTGCTTCATATTCCTGGTCAGTCATCTTAACCGGAGCAGTAAAGTAGTTAGTAAAGTAGTCTTGAACACGCTGGTCAAAACTATCTGCTGGGTTAACAATTGGTAAATTTGTATCTTGTGCCATTATAGATTACTTAGCCTTATTTTTTCACTGTAGTATTGGCGCAGTTCTGCGCTAAGATTAGGATCTTGTAATCTTTGTTTTGCAAGATTAACTGAAGCACTTCGTGTATTTGCACTTGTGCTCTGTTTTGTATAAGTTGTTACATCGCTTATTCTATTAGGAACACCAACTGTACCTGTTGTGTTAGGAATAGTACTAGCATAGCCTACATTTGTTTGCTGTGTACTAGTTACTGTATTTGTAAATAATGGATTACCAATACTTTGTCCTTGGCTGCTTATACTATCATTTGTTCCAAAATTAGTTTGATTATTAACTACTATACTTGTAACATCGTTTACATCAAGATCTCTTATAGATGCCTTGCCAATAAATGGTACTAGTATATTACTTGTAGGCTTTTGTCCTGTTATTAGGTTACTTGCAACTTTTCCTAATGCTGTACTAATTACAGATCCAAATGACAAATTACTCAAGTTATCAAACAATATACCTTGGCTGTTAATAGTACCTAAATTACTACTGAACAGATCTGTAGGACGTTGTCCATTTGTATTAACAAGTTGTCCATCAATGAATGCTTGTCCGAACGGATTTCCATTACTTAGATCACTGGTTTCAACGTCATAATGTATTTCACCAAAGCCAGTTGGACTTACGTCATTTACAAATCCAGTTGCATATTTTACAGTCTCATAAGCAAGTTGCATAGTATGTTGCATTAGTCCACCGTTTGCATACGCATGATTGTCATGATTAAAACTAGTAATAATAGGATTAATCAGTGTATACTCTGCAAACTTATGATTGTGCATACTATAGATTTTAATGTTTTTAAAGAAACGTTTGTTACCACGCTGCATGCCCCACTGTTGTTGAGTTCTGTTTGCGTATCTATCCTGTGTATTATAACTATTACTGTCTAAACTATAGGTCGGGTCAGCACTATAAAACGCATAATACTTGTGCCAAAGATTGCGTATAAGTTCTTTAACATCATCGTGAAATGTTGCAGTCACCGGATTATAACTGATTTTATGATGTGTTTGAACTTGTCTATTATACTGATTGTGAGTTTGAACATCAATAGAATATGAAGGAAGATCTATACTTTTTACAAGTATAGGCATTTCAAGTTTTTCAACTGTGTTAAACAGGCTTTGTGCTTCTGCAGTAAATTCAAATACTACATGAAAGAGATTGCCGTGCCTAGGCTGTAATTCAAAGTTATTGTCAACAAAAGTGCGCGACGCATGTTTATAATCGCGCATTGTTTCGCCTTGAGCTAAGGGTGATAGTAGTGGGTTTACACTAGCCATTTGGAATAACTCCTATTAGCCAGTAATAGTTTGAC
>UEXM01001286.1_pt1 | contig 21838 bp, 15 predicted proteins | sample 1796661 | NCBI WGS metagenome assembly UEXM01 (sample SAMEA4772469, study PRJEB27181) | metagenome | reverse complement strand
GAGCAATCCCTGCCGGCGGTGGGGCAGGGCGCGGTCGGCATCGAGTGCCGCGAAGGCGATGAGCGCACCATCGAACTGCTGAGTCCGCTCAGCGATGTGGATACCTGGGACCGGGTAGTGGCGGAACGGGCCATGAATCGGCGCCTGGAAGGCGGCTGCCAGGTGCCCATCGCCGGCTTTGCCCTGCTGGAAGATGATCAGCTCTGGTTGCGTGGCCTGGTTGCCGAAGAAAACGGCAAGCAGGTGCTGCGCGCGGAAGGCCGTGCCCCCCGCGAACGCGGCGCCGAGCTGGGCGTAGAGATTGCCGAGCAACTGCTGGCCCAGGGGGCGGATGTGATCCTCAAGGCGCTCTACGAGCGGGGCTGATTATCATGCAGGTGCTGGTCACCCGTCCCCTGGGGCAGCAGCAGGCGTTAATGGATGCCCTGCGTCAGGCCGGGTATCAGCCTCTCCACAGCCCGGCCCTGCATATCGAGCCGCTGCCGGTCAGCGATGCCAGCCGCCGGGTTCTCATGGATCTGGACCTGTTCCACGCTGTTTTCTTCGCCAGCAGTAATGCCGCCCGCCTGGCCCTGGCTGCCATGGCGGATATCTGGCCCCAATGGCCGGTGGGCGTCCACTGGCTGGCGGTGGGGAAGGCCACTGCGGCGGAAATTACCCGCTGGCATCTGCAGCCCACCGTTCCCGACGGTGGTTTCAATTCCGAAGCGGTGCTATCGCTGCCCTGTCTGCAGCAACTGACGGAAAAGAAAGTGTTGCTGTGCCGTGGCGAAAGCGGTCGGGAATTGCTGGCGCAGACTCTTGGCGAGCGAGGAGCGGAAGTTGTCACCCTGCCGTTCTACCGTCGTTTGCCCAACCCGGCGTTTCATTGCCCGGCGCAATGCAACTGGGTCATGGTAACCAGTGTGGAAAGCTGGCAGGCGATCAGCGGAAAAATCCCCGCTGGCGCTGGAATCGTGGCTGCAGGAGAGCGAGTGGCTGCACATATTCGTGCGCAACATACCGGTCCAATGCGAGTGGCGGTCAGTGCCCACGATGAAGACATGCTGGCCGCGCTGACCTCCGTTTGAAGAACGTGCATAGTCGATCTCTTTTTCGTTCCCTTGCGGGAGCGGAGCAAAGAACGGACCTTTCATATCGCGAAGGTAGTGTTTTGTAATCCATCTCGCGATTTCATGCCCTGTTTGCCCCTCCTATTACATTGTTTAATGGACACTCAGCGCAGCCCCAATTAAGGTTTTCGCTGAGAGCCTATTTAAGATCTATACGCAGCCGCGCCGGAATCTACTTTTTTGGGCGGGCCGTGAATGTGATTGTGTGGTGCAATCGTTTGATATAAGCAAGCGCATTCACGGGCTGGCGGTAAAAGGGCGCGGCCCTTCGGGTTGCCGCTGAAAATGGCGCCATGCGGTGTTGTGAACCTTGAACTTGACCCGTCAGGCCCTGCGGTTCACGCCTTGCCTGGCGCCATTTTCAGCGGCAACGCGGCTGCGTATAGATCTTAAATAGGCTCTACGGATCGCCCGTTTGGGGGTGCCAGATAATCAGAACATGGAGCTGACATGACGCAGGAACGTCTTTATTCCCGCCAGACAGGCAAGAGCGTCTGGGTTGTACTGGTGGTGTTGGTGGTTCTGGCGGCCCTGGGGGCCGGTGGCTGGTGGGGCTGGCAACAGTTCCAGCAGATGCAGAAAGAAAAAGCCGGTCTTGCCGGTCAGATCAGCGAATTGAAAGCGGCTATGGCCAGCCAACGCAGTGACGTGCAGGGCGCGTTGTCTTCCTTCGAGAAAAAACAGGCGGAGCTGTCCGCCCGTATGGTCAAGGATCGCGCCGTCCTCAGCGATATGCAGAGTGGTGGGCAGACACTGTGGCTGGTTAATGAAGCCCGGGCACTGGCCAGCCTGGCCAGCCAGCGACTGCTGCTGACCCAGGATGCCTCTGCCGCGCGGCGACTGTTGAAAGCCGCGGATGAAACCCTGGCCCGTCTTGATGATCCCAAAGTACTGCCGGCCCGTCAGGCGCTGGCCATGGACATGGAAAAACTCAGCGGTGCCGGTCAGGTGGATGTGCAAGGCATGGTGCTGCGCCTGGGCGCCCTGCGTCAGATTACCGCTGAGCTGGCGGTGCCGGTGGAGGAAGCGCCTCCCGAGCGGGATTTACCTGAAGTGAATCAGCCCTGGTGGCAAGACGTGCTCGACCGCCTGCCGATCAATGTGCGTCATCACGAAGGGGCCGTGCCCCTGCCGTTGTCCGCCGAGCAAGCGTCGCTGGTGCGGCTGACCCTGGATGGCAGTCTGCAGCAGGCGCAGCTGGCGCTGATGCAAGGACGTGCCAAGGCCTACCAGCAGGCGCTGGATAATGCGCGCACGACGCTGGCGCAGTGGTTCCGTGAGGATGAGCCGCGGGCCGCGCAAATGCGCAAGGCGCTGAAAGAGCTGGGTGGCAGCAGTGTGGCCCAGGCCCTGCCGGATATTGGCGCGGGTCTGGCTGCCATTGAAGAGTTAAAACGCAAGGAGGGCGGTGCATGAAAAAAGTCGCCCTGCTGATCGTCATCGCCCTGGTTGCCGCATTGGCACTGGGGCGCTGGATGGCGGCGGATTCCGGTTACGTGCTGGTGATCCGCGATGATTTCTCCCTGGATACCACCCTGGGCTTTGTGGTGCTGGCGGCACTGCTGGCGGTGGTAGCCATTGTTGTGCTTACCCTGCTCGGCAATGCTGCCTGGAATGTGCTGGAGCCGGTGCGCGCTACCCGTCGCTGGAAAAAGGCGGTGGCGGCCCGGCGCCTGCGCAGTGGTCTTCTGCAACTGGTGGATGGCGAACAGGAAAAGGCCGAGCGGCTGCTGGTTGCCGCCGGTGAAGACGGCGACTGGCCCCTGCTGGCCTGGCTGCTGGCCGCGGAAGCGGCCCAGGAACAGGAGAATGTGGAGGCCAGCCAGCGCTATCTGGAAAATGCCAGCAGCGATCGCCGTGGCCAATTGGTGGCCGGGCTGATGAAGGCCCGCTTCGCTCTGGATGATGGCTATCCGGAGCAGGCCCGCCAGGAGCTCAAGGTGTTGGCGGACCTGGCGCCACGTAACAAGCGCATCCTGCGTACCTATGCGCAAGTGCTGGAAAGCCAGAAGGACTGGCCGGCCCTGTGCGCCTTGATGCCGCGCCTCAAGCGCGCCTTCGGCGAGGGTAAGGAATCCCGCCGTGAACGCCGCGCCTGGTTGGCCCTGCTGCAGGAAACCGCGCGCAAGCCCGGCTTCAATGATGCGGACAGCCGCCGCGAGGAGCTACGCAAGCTGTGGAAGGATGTGCCGGTTCAGCTGAAGAGTGATCCTGCCATGGTGGCCCGCTATACCGGTTTCCTGGCCCAGCTGGGTGGTGGTAAGGGGGCCTTGAATCTGGTCCGTGAGCAGTTGGCTCAACAGTGGGACGATCGGCTGCCGCCGGTACTGGAAGCTATCGACGATATGTCCCCGGATGATCTGCTACAGGTGCTGGAAGGTTGGCTGGCAGAGCGACCAGGTAATGCGGCGGTACTGATTACCTCGGGTCGGGTGGCTCTCAAGGCCCGCCTGTGGGGTAAGGCACAGGGTTTCTTCGAGGCCGCCGCGAACTCCAGCCAGAGCGCGACAGCCCTGGCAGAGTTGTCACGCTTGTATCAGGCGCTGGGAGATACCAGCAAGGCGCAGAAGGCCTTTGAGCGGCGCCTGCAGCAACTGGAAGGGCAGTTGCCCGCCTTGCCGATGCCGGAGAAATCGTTGTAGAACGGTATTGGCAAACGAAAACCAAAAGGCCGCGCCCGGGAATCCCGGCGCGGCCTTTTTGTTTTGTAGGGTGGATTAGCCTACGGCGTAATCCACAATCCTTCCCTTTGCCGATGACGCCCGGGACATCAACGTGTGATACCCGTTTGCGGCCCGGTGTTTATTTCAGCGCCTGGGTGATGGTTTGTGTGCTTTCCTGCCAGCCGCGATCCAGGGCTTCAACCAGAGCTGCGTACCCCTCGCCGTTGATGGGCCCCTGCCAGTCAATGTGTCCCTGCCGGTTTTGTTCTTCCGAGGTGAACTGCCAGGTGCCGCTGATCATGGCCATGTCACCCTCATCGCTCTGCACGCCCTGAAAGCGGCTCAGTTGCAGATCCAGTTTCCCCTGTTCCGGCAGTGTGGTCTGGCTTGCCAGGGTGGCTGCCAGTGCTCGCTGCAATTGCGAGCCCAGTGGCTCCGCCCAGCGATGCTGGCGGGCCACGTGCAGTTCGGTATCGCTCAGCTGCAGAACAATGCCGCCCTGGTCCAGGTAGCTGGCCAGGGTTACGCGAATCTGTAATGGGCTATGGCCGCTGTGGCTGGCGCCGGGTAGCAGGTAGTCCGGCGCGGGTGCCGGTGGCGTCTGGCTGCAGGCGCTCAGCCACACCATCAGGGTAATCAGCAGGCCGGAAATGAAGAAGGATTTCATTGGCGTGAGCCTCTGGGTTGCGGATCGGGGGCCGGCTGGCGCTGGAAGATCAGTGCATTGGGTTGCCGATTGAGGGTGTTCAGCAGTGGTTCGGCGTCGTTGAGCAGGCGATCCAGTTTCTGCAGGGTGCCTTGCAGTTGCTGGTAGCCATTGCCGTCGGTCTGCCAGCCTTGCAGGGTGCCTTCCAGGGCGCCCAGGGTGCCGGTAAGCCGTTCTGGCAGTGCATTGAGTGCCGGGTCGGCCAGCAGGGCTTCAAGCCGTTGGGTGGTGCCGGCCAGGTTGTCCAGATTGCGGTTCAGGTTGCCGGCAATGGATTCCAGGGGCAGGTTGTTGAGGGTATCCAGCAGCTGCTGAATCTTGTCCTCGATCTTGCTGATGCCGCCGCTGTCGACGGTGGGGAAAACGGCCACATCCGCATAGCGTTCGCCACTGCTGCCGGCGGGCGTGTCGGCATGGAAATCCAGGTCCACGAACAGGGAGCCGGTGAGCAGGTTGCCCGGTTTCAGGCTGGCGCGCAGACCATCATCAATCATGCGATCGATTTCCTGCCGCCAGCGCTGTGTATCTTCCCGGCTCTGGTGAGTGATGCGCTGGGGTTCCAGGCGGATCAGCACCGGAATGGGAGCGCTGCTGATAGTGCCCGGGCCCGATTGGGCGAAGCCCCAGGCCACCTGTTCCACGGTGCCCACACGGATGCCACGATACTCCACCGGGGCCCCGCTTTTCAGGCCCCGCACACTGCTCTCCACCAGCAATACATAATCCAGGGTGTCGGTGTAGAGGGCCCGCCGTGCGCTTTCTTCATCGTTGTGCAGGGTGAATTCCCGCTCGTCTTTTACCGGATCGCCGGCGCGCATGTTGCCATCGGGCACGGCAAAGGTGATGCCGCCGCCGATGAGAGCTTCCAGGGAGTGGATCTGAGCCTGGAAGCCACGGGCATCGAGTTGAAAGCCCAGGCCGTTGATCTGCCAGAAGCGGCTGCTGTCCGAGACCAGCACATCGTAGGGCTTCTGGATAAAGATGCGGTGATGGAAGCGTTTGTCGGCGGCGCTGAAGCGTGTTTCCACGACCCGGCCCACTTTCAGGCTGCGAAAGTTCACCGGGTCGCCCACGTCCACATTGGTTCCCGCTTCGCTGACCAGTTTCAGGAACAGGCCGGCGCCGGTTTTCTCCGGCGGCGGGGTGTCCTGCACCTGGAAACGTTTTCCCTTCTTGCCGCTTTCGCCGGGCATCAGCTCGAGGTAGGACCCGGACAGCACCGTGTTCAGTCCGCTCACGCCTTCCCGGCTGATACGGGGTTTGACCACCCAGAAGCGGGTGTCTTCGGCCAGCATGCGGTCGGTATCTGATTGCATCTGTACGGTCAGCAGGGTGTGGCTCATGTCATCCGAGAGCCTCACGCTTTCTACCAGGCCGACCTGCACATTGCGGGTTTTCACCGGCGTCTTGCCGGCGTTGATGCCTTCCGCATCCGCCAGTTTCAGGGTGATCACTGGCCCCTGGCTGGAGAGATAACTGAACACCAGCCACAGGCCGATCAGGGCCGCGGCCAGAGGAATCAGCCAGACGGCGGAAAGCCGGGTGCGGCGGGGTTCGGCTTGGGTGTCACTCAAGGCTGATGCTCCGGTTGTGTGTTGCGGGTCAGATTCTGCTGCTGGTCCCAGATCAGGCGCGGATCAAACTGGTGGGCCGCCAGCATGGTAAATATCACCACAGCGGAAAAGGCCACGCCACCGACGCCCGGGGTCACGGTAAGAATATTGCCCATCTGGAACAGGGCGACAATGATGGCTACCACGAACACATCGATCATGGACCAGCGCCCCACCCATTCGGTGATCCGATAGAGCGCCATCTGGTTTTTCATGTCCAGGGTGTCACGCCGGCGACTGGCAATACATAGCCAGCCCAGCGCCAGAATTTTCCCGAATGGCACCAGCACGCTGGCGGTAAAGATAATCAGGGCGATGGGCCAATCGCCGTGGCGCAAGAACAGCATGACGCCGGCAATGATGGTGGACGGCTCGTTCTGCCCCAGGCTGGTGGTGGTCATGATCGGAAACAGGTGGGCCGGGAAGCAGCACAGGATGGCGGTGATCAGCAGTGCCCACACCCGTTGCAGGGTCAGCGGATGGCGATCATGCAGGCTGCTGTGGCAGCGGTGGCAATGATGGTTGCCCCGGTCTTGCAGTTGCCCGCAGCGCTGGCAGCCGATCAGGCCCTGGGTGCGGGCGGTGAGCCCGCTGCGGGTAGCGACGGGTTGTTGCAGATTACCCAGCAGCCGCTGCCACAGGCTGACGGTATTCATGCGGGTGACGGTAATCAACAGCAACAGGGCGTAGCCGGAAAAGGTCCAGAAGGCGGAGAGTAGCTGGATATGGGCCATGGCGACGATCTTCACCAGGCTCACCAGCGCGGCGATGGCAAACACGTCTGCCATCATCCAGGGCTGCATGCGGGGTAGCCAGCGGGCCAGCAACAGGCTGCCGGGAAGATGACGGGTAGCGGACAGGCTCAGGTGTACCCAGCAAATCGACAGCAGATAGAGAGCCGGGATCACGATGATGGTGGCAATGACGATAACGGCCAGTGATGGGTGGTGATAGACCGCCAGTTCCCAGGCCGCATCGGTCACTGTCATGGCTCGCTCGATGCCATTTTTTTCGAAACCGATGTAAGGAAAGAGCAGCGACAGGCCGAGCAGAATCAGCGCGGTAAAGGCCAGCGCGGGGGTCAGCTGATCGCTCTGCGCCTGGCGCATCAGTGGGTGCCGACAGCGGGGGCATTGCAGCCAGCCACTATGCTGGCCAAGGTCTACGTCGCAGACCAGGTCGCATTCGTGGCAAGGCAGAAGCAATGTCTGGCTATGCGCTGTGGGCGGAGAATCCTGCGCCATCGCATCCTTTCCTTGGGAATTAGCTACAAGCGGCAAGCTACAAGCTACAACGCGGGCCCGGTTGTTGCCAGTCCGGGCGCGTTTGGGGCCGCGATTTGTAGCGGGTACTCGATGCGGCATGACCGAACAGGCTTGCTCCGCGAGGCCCAGGCCTTGCCGATTAGCACGAGCCCAACCCCGCGTTGCAGCTTGTAGCTTGAAGCTTGCGGCTACTCTCTTGGCGCGTAGTCAAACACGTCACAGTGAATATTGCCGGCGGGGACGCCTTCTTCCACCAGCGCATCGAACACCGCCCATGCCATGGGCGGGGAGCCGCCCAGGTAGAACAGGGGCAGCTCCGGTTCGCTCAGTGCTGCCAGCGCCGCTTCGTGCACCAGGCCTTCGGCGTGGTCTGGGTGACGGATGTCGGACAGGGCGGTGGTGAAATCGAAGTCTTTCAGTGCCATCTTCCACTGGGCGGGGAGTGTCGGCAGGTAGAGATCTTCCGGGGTGCGGGCACCCCAGAACAGGCGGACCGGGTGGTCGAAGTCCAGGGCGATCAGGCGCTCGACCATGGCTTTCACCGGGGCAAAGCCGGTGGAGCCACAGATAAACCACACTGGCTGCTCCGGGGCACTGTCGATAAAGCGCATGCCGGCGGGCAGGGTGGCGCTGACGGTGCTGGCTGATTCCAGGTAAGCCATGATGTCCTGGGCGGCACTATTGTCGTCGCCATGACGGATATGCAGCTCCAGGCGGCGGCCATCGCAGTGGTTGGCGATGGAAAAGGGGAAGCCCTCGCCGTTCAGGTTGAGCATCATGTATTGCCCGGCATGCCATTGCACGCGCTTGCCGGCGGGCAGCTGCAACCAGACCCGGCTGACATCGTGATTGAGCGCTTCAATCTGTTGAATCTGGCAATGCACTTCATGGCTCGGCAGTTCGCCGGGAGCGGTCACCTCGGACACATCTATCTCACAGTCGCTGAGTGGCTGAGCGATGCAGTATAACACCTGGGTGCTATCGGCATCGCCCGCATGAATGGTGTGGTTTCTTTGCTGAACGTGTCCGCGTTGAAGCGTTCCCATGCAGCGCTCACAGACACCGTTCCGGCAAGCCACCGGAAAGCCGAAGCCAGCCTGCTGGCCGGCCTCGACGATGGTCTGGTCAATCCGGCAGGGGAAGGAGCCTTTGCCGGTGACGGATAGGGTGTAGGTCTGTGGCACGGTTGGATGAATTGATAATGGAAAATTGAGAATTGATAACGAAAGCCACTTCCAGTTGGCACTGCAGGTGGCTTCATGGGGGTTAAGTTATCAATTATCTATTCTCAATCATCAATTGCCTGTTCGTTATGCCCCAACGCCCACAAACAGCGCCACGATACAGCCCATGCCGAAGGCCCATACCAGGGTGCGGGCGCTGGCCCAGTCGGCGATATAGCAGACGGTGAACATCACCCGGCTGACGACAAAGGCCAGGGCGATGCCGTCGATGGTGGGTTGAGGAGCGGTCTGGGCCAGGTGGGCAATGATCACGGCCGCGGCAAAGGCGGGGGTGACTTCGAAGCCGTTTTGCTGGGCCCAGTGAGCACGCTTGCGGCTGCCTTCCAGGGTTTCCAGGAATTCGCGGGGGTTATGGTTCTGCTTCGGCCCGAAACCGCCCTGAAATTTGGCGATGGCGGTATTCAGGTAGGGCAGGAAAATGGCGGCAAGCACGCACCAATAGGCAAGCGTCATGATGTTCTCTCCGTGGTTTTTTATATGCCGTAGGAGCGGCGCTTGAGCCGCGAAGCGCCCCAGAGATCTTTTCGGAAACGGCTTCGCGGCTCAAGCGCCGCTCCTACGGGAATGAAGATTAGGGTATCTCAGTCTTTGTCATCGGCCTGTGAGGCTAGCAGGCATGCCTCAATCACCGCAAAACGATCCTGCCCCCAGACCATGGTGTTTTCGGTCAGGAAGCTGGGTACGCCCCAGCTGCCGGCGGCCATCATGGCGTTGCGGTTGTCTTCGGCGCGGTCGCGCCAGCTGTCGTCATCCAGCCAGCGGCGGGCCCGGTTCCAGTCCAGGCCGGCATTTTCCACCAGGAATTTCAGGCCGTTGTCGGTGGCGGCATTGATGCCCTGGCTCCAGATGCCGGTGGCGGCGGCGCGCAACCATTCGCGCAGACGACCTTCCTTCTCGGCAAAAGGCCAGATGGCCATGCAGCGTTCCACCCCGGCACCCACCGGATCGCACACCTTGCCGAACGGCACCTTGTGCAGGCGGGCTTCCCGGGCGGCGTCCTTGAGAATGTAGAAACGCTTGGCCTTGGGCACCGAGAGCCCACGCATGACCATGGGCAGTACCGGGCGGAATTTCAGGTTCAGACCGTAATGGTCGGCCATGGCATAGGTGCGGGCCAGGGCCAGATAGGAATAGGGGCTGCGGAAGGAGAAAAACAGCACCAGCGGTTTGCCTTTCAGGCCTTCCGGCACGTCTTTCAATCGGGCGCGCTTGGCGCGGCCGTAGGGCAGCGGCCAGTCCGCGCTGCCCAGCCCCAGGTCGTTGAGACGATGGGCCAGGTGGTCCAGCCGCTCGATGCTCCAGTACCACTCACCCTCGTACTGCAAGGTGCCGGTGAGGTAGTGGCCGTCCTTGAGGAATTGGTCGCGACGGGCTTCCAGGGACAGCTGTGCCCGATCGGCGGGCATCTGGCCGTGTTCGGTGAGCAGGTCTTCCAGCTTGTCGTGGTCGTTGCGCCACAGGGCATCGGCCAGGGCGGCGGCCAGGCTCCAGAAGCGCTCGTCGCCCTCGTGTTTGAGCAGGCAGCGGGTGGCCGCCAGGCTCACTTCCCGGGGTGGTAGTTGCCAGGTCTTGGGGAAATCCAGATCGTGAACGCGGGCAAGCTGGATGGCATCGCGGGGAGCCAGCTCTTCGAGCATGTCCGCTGCCGGGTACATCTGCTGATCCAGGTACAGCATCACCCGGGGGGTGATAGTGATGCCGAAGTGGCGGGCAAAGCGGGGCAATACCTGGGCCATCAGCACTGAATAGGGGTCATCAATGCGGAAGTAGAATACCGCCTGATGAGGGTGCCGCTTCAGCTTGCGTTGCCATTCACGAAAGGCCCGCCGCCATTGTTGCAGGCGTTCGCTGGTGATCAGCTTGGCCACCAGTGGCATCAAACGTTGTGTCAGACTCATTAACAGAGTGCTCCTCGTATTGGGCACAAGCCGGGACCGCCGGGGGGATAACGCGCCGGGGCCGGTCAGGGTTCCTACGATACTTGTTCAGAAAGCGCCTTGTGGCAACACCCAGGTTGCCTGGGTGCGGCAGCGGTCATGGAACCGTGTGGGGCAGATGGGAAGCGAGGCTAACGAAAAAGGCGGCCCGAAGGCCGCCCGTGTCGGTTACTTGCTGAGCTGGCTGAGGTCCCGCACGGCGCCGCGGTCGGCGCTGGTGGTCAGGGCCGCATAGGCCTTCAGGGCGGTGGACACCCGGCGTGGACGCATTTCCATGGGCTTGTAGGCCAGTTTGCCGCGGGCTTCCATCTTGCTGCGGCGATGAGCCAGTTCCTCGTCGGAAATGTCCAGGTTGATGGTGCGGTTGGGGATGTCGATGGCGATGGTGTCGCCTTCTTCCACCAACGCAATGGCACCGCCTTCTGCCGCTTCCGGGGAGGCGTGGCCGATGGACAGGCCGGAGGTGCCGCCGGAGAAACGGCCATCGGTGAGCAGGGCGCACTGCTTGCCCAGCCCCTTGGATTTCAGGTAGCTGGTGGGGTAGAGCATTTCCTGCATGCCCGGGCCGCCTTTCGGCCCTTCGTAGCGGATCACCACCACGTCGCCGGCCACGATCTGGTCGCCAAGAATGGCGCGCACGGCGGAATCCTGGGATTCGAACACACGGGCGCGACCGGTGAAGGTGAGAATGGAATCATCCACCCCGGCGGTTTTCACGATGCAGCCGCGCTCGGCGATGTTGCCGTACAACACCGCCAGGCCACCGTCCTTGCTGTAGGCATTTTCGTAATTGCGGATACAGCCGTTTTCCCGGTCGTCATCCAGGCTGTCCCAGCGGGTGTCCTGGCTGAAGGCGGTCTGGGTGGGGATGCCCGCTGGGCCGGCGGTGAACATCTTTTTCACCCCTGCATCGCTGGTGCGCATGATGTCGTAGTGCTCCAGGGCTTCCGCCACGCTGGCGGAATGCACCATGGGAATATCCCGGTGCAGCAGCCCGGCCCGGTCCAGTTCGCCGAGAATGCCCATCACGCCACCGGCGCGGTGCACGTCTTCCATATGGTATTTCTGGGTGGCCGGCGCCACTTTCGACAGGCAGGGCACCTTGCGGCTCAGCCGGTCGATGTCTTCCATGGTGAAATCGATCTCGCCTTCCAGCGCCGCCGCCAGCAGGTGCAGCACGGTGTTGGTGGAGCCGCCCATGGCGATATCCAGGCTCATGGCATTTTCGAAGGCCTTCACCGAGGCAATGTTGCGTGGCAGTACCGCTTCCACATCCTGTTCGTAATACAGCTTGGCCACATCCACGATGCGACGGCCGGCTTCCAGGAACAGTTCGCGGCGGTCCGCGTGGGTGGCCAACAGCGAGCCGTTGCCGGGCAGGGACAGGCCCAGCGCTTCGGTCAGGCAGTTCATGGAGTTGGCGGTGAACATGCCGGAGCAGGAACCGCAGGTGGGGCAGGCGGAGCGCTCCACTTCATTCAGGGTTTCCTCGTCCACGCTGTCATCGGCGGCCATCACCATGGCGTCCACCAGATCCAGCTTGCCCTCGGCCAGCTTGGTCTTGCCCGCTTCCATGGGGCCGCCGGACACAAAGATCACCGGAATATTCAGGCGCATGGCGGCCATCAGCATGCCGGGGGTGATCTTGTCGCAGTTGGAGATGCAGACAATGGCGTCGGCACAGTGGGCGTTGACCATGTACTCCACGGAATCTGCAATGATGTCCCGGCTGGGCAGGGAATAGAGCATGCCGTCGTGGCCCATGGCGATGCCGTCGTCCACCGCAATGGTGTTGAATTCCTTGGCGATACCGCCGGCCTTCTCCACTTCACCGGCCACCAGTTGGCCCATGTCCTTCAGGTGCACGTGCCCCGGCACGAACTGGGTAAAGGAGTTGGCGATAGCAATAATCGGTTTACCGAAGTCCCCGTCCTTCATGCCCGTGGCGCGCCACAGGGCACGGGCGCCGGCCATGTTACGGCCATGGGTGGTGGTACGGGAGCGATACTGCGGCATGGGAACCTCGTAATGGTCAGTAGCGGGACATAAGCCCGGCATTGTAACCCACAGTCACACGCTGTTGGAGCCTAGCTCGCAAGGCGAAGAAGCGGGGTGCAGGCACTCCCCTGGAGTATCGTCCGCCCCAATCGACTCAATCACCCCGTTTGTCCTCACCAACTAGGCTGCCCCATGCTCCACCCACCGTTGGAGCCATGCTCGCATGGCGAAATAGCTCAGGCCCCGGGAATCCAGACGCTAACCTGCATAGCGCCAGGGCTGTTTTTCACCAGCGCGCCAGTTGAATATGTAGGATATGGCTTACATATTTCTGTAAGTTGCTGAGATAGAGTGAGTTTTCACATTTGGGGCTGCAGGAAAAATCCACACACATTTTTCCGTCCAACACGGAAATGCAAGAAAGCCGGGTTGGTATGGTCGGGCGACTATGGGCACTAAATATTAGGATAATAACGTTTTATATGAGGGGGAATGGTTTTGGCCGTCAACGTGTCTGCTCGTTCTGCACTAGTGTATTGCTATCTGTTATGTGGCCTTTTGTTCGGTATGAGCCTTGTTGGCTGTTCCTCTGAAAAGGGAGGCGAGTCATCTGCTGAAGCGGGGAGTGGCGAGCCATCAGCTAAAAAGGTGGCAATACATGTGCATTACCCAACCCCCAACGCCAATGTGGGAGGATTGCGTTCAGCGTCAATGGTAACAGGGGCAGTTTATTTAGGGGGAGATGGCTTCTCTTTTCCTCCCTACACTTTGCCAGCATCTGTAAACATTAATGGTGTTGAAGCTGCTTTGGATGGGATGACTGGTGCATGGAGCGTTCAGGTCCCTGTGGAATCGGGCCGAAACGTTTTGCAAGTGGAAGCTTCCATTGGCGAAAGAACCTCCAGTAAAACCATAGAAATCGATAATTCCCCTTTTTTGATCAACCCTGTTTCTTCGGTATGGGATGATGAGCTGGAGCGATTGCTGGTCTTTGACCAGGCGCAGAGATCACTGTTTTCTCTGCATCCAGAATCTGGAGAGTTAAAGGTGGTATCAAGCCCCGGCCTGGATGACGGTCCTGTGCCTCTTGATCCTGTGGCTATGACGGCAAACAGTAATTATGCCTGGGTTCTGGATTACGATCAGGGGAGTGTTTTTGAAATTAACCTGGTTGATGGGGGCAGGAGGTTGTTACAGCCAAGTGATTCCGGAGGCGATATTGAATTTCGTGGAAGCTCGAGCAATGAGATTGTTCTGGATGAATTGAGAAATCGATTATTGGTGTCTGACTTGATTAATGACGCCATTATTGCGATTGATCTTTCCACGGGTAACCGCAGTTATTTTTCCTCCGCTGCAGTGGGTGGCGGTCCGCTGTTCCGTTCTCCTGGCCCGCTGATGATCGATTTGGAAGGGGGGCAGCTTTTGGTTGTGAATTTATATGGTGATGACCGTATTATCTCGGTGGATTTGCTAACCGGCGACAGAGCGGATATTGGCCATGTGGAGCTGGGGAGTTGGATATCGCTTTTTTTCGATACTGAAGATGATTCTTTGCTAATGATTGAAGAAGAGAAGGAAAGCGGGAATTTTGTTCTGTCCTCATTGGCGCTAAGCCATGGGGAAAAGCAAGTCCTCGCAGGGGAAGAGGGTGGCTTGGACATTGGGGAGGGCGGTTTCTTTTATGGGGACCTTCATTCTGATGGCGATAAATGGTGGTTGTTTGATAATGACGCAGTGCTTCTGGGGAGTCTGAGTGAAGGATCTGGGAATCTGCAAAAGATATGGGATGGTAAGGCTGAGGCTAAAGTAGGGCTTGGGACTAATTTATTGTTGCCAGAAGGGGTGGGGTACGCTTCTCATGCCAATCAAATATGGGTTGCGGACCCAGGACAGGATTCATTGCTTTCTGTCGATGTGGAGACAGGAAGGCGGGCGGTGGTCTCTGGTCCTGGAGTGGGTGATGGTGCATTGATGGAAAGCCCGCAAGATGTGGGGTATGACACTGATAATTATGCAGCAATCGTGGTGGATTCGGTCAGTAAATCCTTGATCAGGGTTGATCCTGTTACAGGTAAAAGGGATATTTTATCGGGACCGGGAAAGGGGGCAGGAAGTGATTTTCTTTCACCATTAAGTCTGGCGCTAGACGAAAATTCTGGTACTGCCTACGTTGCTGATGGGAGAAGGGGAAGTGTTGTTCGAGTTGACATGGCTTCCGGAGACAGGTCTCTTTTTCCGGTTTTTCCACCATTGTCATTCCTGGATGATCCGGGGATACCTACGCATGTTGCATTGGCACCAAATGGGTCAATGCTTTTGGCTGGATCGCAATTCTCCAGAATGGTTCAGGCGTATGGTTTGCCGGACGGGAATGAAAACGGCTCTCGTTTCCATGCCGTTTTCCCCAAAGGGATGGATTTAAGTAGCAAAGGGCATGCTTTCGTTTCGGCGAATGGCTTGTGGCGCTTTGACATTGAAAGTGGTGAAAAAGTGAATGTTTCGGGGCTGGAAAACCCTCAGATACCAAGGCCTTCAGGGGTAGTGTTGGACGAGAGGGGCGGTCGGGCATTTGTGGTAGATCAGGAACTAAATGCTGCTCTGGTCGTTGAGTTGAAAAGCGGGCAATGGGCTGTATTTTCACGCTAGCGAAGCTTCTTTATAGTAGAAAAAAGAAGAGAGACCACATGGTCATTTCCCATGTGGGCAGTATTTATAACAACTTCACAAACACCTTCGAATTCCTCTGCCAGTTATACAGCGACTTCCGGGCCCCCGGCAGCGCTTCCACCCCAGCCAGTTCAAACCCCTGCTGCTGGAACCAGTGCGCGGTCAGGGTGGTGAGCACGAACAGGCTGGTCAGCCCCTGTTCCTTTGCCCGCCGTTCCAGGTAGCCCAGTAGCTGGGCGCCCCGTTCGCCCTTACGGTAGCCGGGGTGGACGGCCACGCAGGCCAGTTCGCCGGTCTTGTCGTCCGGGAAGGGATAGAGGGCGGCGCAGGCGACTACCATGCCGTCGCGTTCGATGATGGCGAAGCGCTGGATTTCGTTTTCCAGCAGTTCCCGGGAACGGCGCACCAGGGTGCCGTCCGCTTCCAGGGGTTCGATCAGTTCCAGGATGCCGCCCACGTCGTCGATGCGGGCGCCACGCAGGGTCTCGTAAGTTTCCCGGGTGACCAGGGTGCCGCAGCCGTCGCGGGTGAACAGTTCCTTGAGCAGGGCGCCGTCGTCGTTGGCATCGATCAAGTGCGCCCGGCCTACGCCATTGCTGGCGGCGTGGCAGGCGGCGGTGAGCTGTCGATCCACGCCGTTGTCTTGGTACTGGTCACCGGCAAGCAATTTGCCTGCCTGCTGGGGGCTGAGTTCGCGGACCAGGTTGCCTTCCGGGTCGGCCAGGCGCAGGTCATCACCCATCAGGATGAGCTTGTCGGCGCCCAAGGCGATGGCGGCAGTGGAGGCGACTTCTTCTGCGTTCACGTTGAACAGTTCACCGGTGGGCGAGCAGCCCAGGGGTGACAGCAGCACCACATTGCCATTGCTCAGTTGCTGGCGAATGGCGTCCACTTCGATGCGCCGCACTTCGCCGGTGTGTTGGTAGTCAAAACCGTTGCGTACCCCTACCGGCTTGGCGACCACGAAGTTACCGCTGATCAGGCGGATGCCGGCGTTGTACATGGGGGAGTTGGCCAGCCCCATGGAGAATAGCCCTTCCAGTTTCAGGCGCAGGGCACCCACCGCCGCCATGACGCCGTTGAGGGCGGCGCTGTCAGTGATGCGCATGTGTTGTTCAAAGGTGGATTCGATGCCGGACTCCGCCAGCCGCGCGCTGATTTGCGGGCGGGCGCCGTGGACCAGTACCAGCTTGATCCCCAGGCTGTTGAGCAGGGCCAGGTCGTGAATCAGGGTAGGCAGGCGCGGGCCGTCCAGCAGTTCGCCGGAAAGCATGACCACAAAGGTGCGCCCCCGATGGGCGTTAATGTACGGGGACGAATTGCGGAACCAGTGGACCTGATTGTCGGGGGTGGTGCTGGGCACGGCATGTCTCGGCGGTTGGTGGCTGACAGGCCAGTATAGCCAGCGGATCACGCTTGATGCCAGATGTCGGTTGCTCAACAGAAACAAAAACGCCGCCCCGAAGGGCGGCGTTAGCGTCAGGCATCAAGCGTCCTGCATCTGGCTTCTGCTACGCCCCGAACAGGCCCTTGAAGAAGTAGAAGAACAGAATGGACAGCAGGGCCCCAGCCGGCAGGGTCACTACCCAGGAGGTAAAGATGGTGCTGACCACCCGCAGGTTCAGTGAACCGATGCCCCGGGCCATGCCCACGCCCAGTACCGCACCCACCAGGGTGTGGGTGGTGGAGATGGGCAGGCCGGTGCCGGAGGCCAGGATCACGGTGCCGGCGGCGCCCAGTTCGGCGGCGAAGCCGCGGCTGGGGGTCAGCTCGGTGATGTTCTTGCCCACCGTGGCCATCACCCGGGCGCCGAGGATGGCGAGGCCGAAGACGATACCCATGGCACCGACCAGCAGGATCCAGCTGGGCATGGCGGCATCGCCACCGATAACCCCTTCGTTAACGATGACGCTGTTGATGGCGGCCAGTGGCCCCACCGCGTTGGCCACATCATTGGAGCCGTGGGCGAAGGCCATGGCGCAGGCGGTGAAGATCATCAGCACGGCAAAGATGCGTTCCACGGAGTGGAAGCGGAATTCCTTGTCGGCTTCCGGGTTGGGCTGGATGCGGCTGAGAATGGCGGCGCCGATCAAGGCGATGATCAGCCCGCCCACGGCGGCCCAGCCCAGGCTGGCAGCGAAGCTGATTTCCAGGCCGACATGTTTCAGACCCTTGAGCAGGGTCACGGCGGTGATCGCGAACCCCACCAGGAACATGTAGAAGGGCACCACGCGCTTGGCCCGCTGGAAGGGGTCGTCCTGGTTCAGTACCAGTTTTTGTACGCTCTTGATCAAGGCAAAGGAAATAAAGCCGGCCAGTAATGGCGAGGTCACCCAGCTGGCGACGATGTTGCCTACCTTGCCCCAGTTGACCGCATCCATGCCCACGCCCACTGCCGCAAAGCCGACAATGGCGCCGACGATGGAATGGGTGGTGGACACCGGCCAGCCGAACCAGGAGGCCACAATCAGCCAGATGCCGGCGGCCAGCAGGGCGGACATCATCCCGTAGACCAGATAGTGGGGGAATTCAGTAAAGACGCCAGCGTCGACGATGCCTTTACGTACCGTGGCGGTCACTTCACCACCAGCCAGATAGGCACCACAGAACTCAAAGACGATGGCGATCATCACGGCTTGCTTGACCGTCAGGGCGCCGGAGCCCACCGAGGTGCCCATGGCGTTGGCCACGTCGTTGGCGCCCACGCCCCAGGCCATCAGAAAGCCGAATGCGCCGGCCAGCAACAGCATCAGATAGCTGTGTTCAATCATCCACTCCATAAGAAAGCTCCTAGCGTGCGACCAACATCTGCAGGCGGCCGCCCACTTTCTGGGCGCGATCAGCGAGATCGCCTACCCATTCGATGATCTTGTAGAGAAAAATGACATCCACCGGGGGCAGTTCGCTTTCCAGCTTGAACAGGGTGGAGCGGATGGTGATTTGCTGCTCGTCGTTATTGCGTTCCAGACGGTCCAGCTCTTCGATGAGCTCTTCCACGATCTGGATTTCACGGCCGCTGAAGCCGGTCTCGATCAGCTCATCCAGCTCGTTGATGGCTTTCTGAGCTTGAGCAGAGGTATCGATGGCGCCCTGCACATAGTCGCGCATCACATCAGCCAGTACCGGCGGGATGCTCATCTGCCGGCCCAGCATCAGCCCGGAGATGTCCTTGGCCTTGTTGGCCACCTTGTCCTGCACGCTGATCAGATCGAGCAGATCGGTACGGGGCATGGGAAGAAACAGACTTTTGGGCAGGTTCAGGCGGAACTCTTTTTTCAGTTCGTCGGCCTGATTTTCCAGCTCGGCGATGCGCTTGCGGGCAGCGCGTGCCTTGTCCCAGTCACCGTCGGTAACGGCGGCGAAGAAATCTGCCAGGGTGCGGGCACAATCGTGAACGGTGTCGTAGTGTTGCTGCAGGGGCTTGATGGGGGAGCGGCCAAAGAGGCCGGCAATGGAGCTTCCAAAGGACATAGGCGCCTCGGATCCAGAGTCAGAGTAAAACCTGAAGCTGAGGCTTCAGGTGGAATCAGTGTCCCACTTTCCCGGGCGGTCGCCCAGAGGGAGAGGGCTCGGGTCATGGCACGACCGTGCATCTGTCACAGATGTGTCATGAAACTGGTCGCGAGTATAGTCAAAGCCGCCGGGGCTGTCAGGGGTTCAATGTTAGGGTTACAGTACTAGGACAAAATAATGAGGCCGCATGACGGCCCGTTAGTGAAATCGGAGAGTCTTGAGTGAACGCTACCGCCAACCCCGCCAAACTGGATGGTCTGCTGATTGATGTGCGCTGGCTGATGCGCGAGTTGCTGGAAGAGGGGCGTGTCAGTCAGGAGGATTTTAATGTCATCTCCACCACGCCGCGTGAAAAGAAGGAGCTGAATTGGCATCCGATTCAGGTGCTGGCCAAGTATCGGCTGACTGATCAGACCAATACTCACCAGCTGCTGGATGTGGACTTCCTTACCCATTGGCTGGGAGAAAAGGCGGGTATTCCGGTCTGTCATATTGACCCACTCAAGGTGCATGTGGACCAGGTTACCAATGTGATGAGCTACGCCTTTGCCGAGCGCCACGGCATCGTGGCGGTGGAGGTGCTGCGCGACAAGGTGGTGGTAGCCTGTGATCAGCCCTTTGTGCGTGACTGGCAGGCCCACCTCAAGCAGGTGTTGCGCGATCGGGAGCTGGAGGTGGTGCTGGCCAATCCGGAGCAGCTGCGCCGCTACCGGGTTGAGTTCTACAACCTTAGCCGTTCCATCGCCGGGGCCTCCGGCAACACCGGCCAGGAAATGTCCGGCATTACCAACTTTGAGCAGTTGCTGGAAGTGGGTAAGGGCCATCACGATGCGGATGACCAGCACATCGTCAATATCGTGGACTGGATTCTGCAGTATGCGTTTTCCCAGCGGGCCAGCGATATTCACCTGGAGCCGCGCCGGGAGACCGGCAAGATGCGCTTTCGTATTGATGGCGTGCTGCACGATGTCTACGAACTGCCGGCGGCAATCATGGCGGCAGTCACCAGCCGGCTGAAAATTCTCAGCCGCCTGAATGTGGCGGAAAAGCGTAAACCCCAGGATGGCCGTTTGAAGACCAAGTCGCCGGAGGGGGATGAGATCGAGCTGCGACTCTCCACCCTGCCCACCGCCTTCGGGGAGAAGATGGTGATGAGGGTGTTCGACCCGGATGTACTGGTGCGCAGTTTCGAGCAGATGGGTTTTACTACCGAGGATTACGAGGCCTGGCAGCGCATGACGTCCCACCCCCATGGGATCATCTTTGTCACCGGGCCCACCGGTTCAGGCAAGACCACCACCCTGTATTCCACTCTCAAGCAGTTGGCTACCAGCGAAGTGAATGTCTGCACCATTGAAGATCCCATCGAAATGGTGGAGCCCAGCTTCAACCAGATGCAGGTGCAGGCCAATATCGACGTGAGTTTCGCTCAGGGGGTCAAGGCCATGCTGCGCCAGGACCCGGATATCATCATGATCGGCGAGATCCGCGACCTGGCCACGGCGGACATGGCGATTCAGGCGGCGCTCACCGGTCACCTGGTGCTGTCCACCCTGCACACCAACGATGCGCCGTCGTCCATTACCCGGTTGGTGGACCTGGGTGTGCCACCCTACATGATCAGCGCCACGGTGCTGGGGGTGATGGCCCAGCGTCTTATCCGCACGCTCTGTCCCCATTGCAAGAAGGCAACGGAAACCGATGTGCAGGCCTGGGAGGAACTGGTGCGCCCCTTCAAGATGAAGCCGCCGGAAACCATCTATCGGCCGGTGGGTTGCCTGGAGTGTCGGGATACCGGCTACCTTGGCCGCATGGGGGTCTATGAAGCCATGCCGCTGAATACCAGCCTGAAACAGCAAATTTCCCGGGGCGCCGAACTGGAAACCCTCACCCGCCAGTCTCTGAAGAATGGCATGAAGCCCCTGCGCATCAGCGGTGCCATGAAAGTGGCCAAGGGGCTGACCACCATTGAAGAGGTGATGCGGGTGACACCGTCCCAGGATATTTTGCTGGGGTGAATTAGCTACAAGCTACAAGCTACAAGCTTCAAGCTGCAAGCTACAAGGCGCGGGGAGATGGCGGTGCCACCGGTGCGGGTCGGGCTCCGCGCTTGTTCCATGGGGGCTGACTCCGTTGCCATCAGCGCGAGGCAGCAAAGTTGGCCCGAATATCGCTGCTCTTTCCTCGTGTTGCAGCTTGGAGCTTGTAGCTTGCTGCCCGCCGTATAACAATAGCCGCCCATGAAAGAACCCCAATATCACGCTCTGCCGGATGAACTATCGGTGCTGGTCAGCCAGCACTGGCAACACTTTGTGGAATCCGGTCATCGTATCCCCGACGCCCTGCTTGATGACCTGCCCCGTGTGTGGGCGGGCTCTGACTATGTGGCGCAGCAGTTTCAGCGTGATCCAGGCTTGGGCCAGTGGCTTGAGGATAGTGATCCAAGTGGCGCCCTGGTGGAAAGTTCGCTCCGTGAGACCGTGCAGGAGCAGTTGGCCGCCTGCCACAACGAGGATGAGCTCAAGCGCGCCCTGCGCCGTCTGCGCCACCGACACATGGTGCGCATCATCTGGCGGGATCTGGCCGGGATTGGGGATTATCACAGTACTGTGGCGGATCTGTCGCTGCTGGCAGACACCCTGATTCAGGAAGCGCTGGCCGTGCTGCATGGCTGGGCCTGCGAGAAAAGCGGCACCCCGGTGGGGCCGGATGGCAAGCCGGTAAAGTTGGTGGTGCTGGCCATGGGCAAGCTGGGGGCGCGGGAGCTGAACCTGTCCTCGGACATTGATCTGATTTTTGCCTATGAGCATGAAGGCGAGATCGAGGGTGAGCGACGCAGCCTTAGCCACCACCAGTTTTTCGTGCGCCTGGGTCAGCAGCTGATCAAGGCGCTGGATCAGCCCACCGCTGATGGCTTCGTATTCCGGGTGGACATGCGCCTGCGCCCCTGGGGCAAGAGCGGCGTGCTGGCCATCGGTTTCGATGCCATGGAAGGCTACTACGAAACCCAGGGGCGCGAGTGGGAACGCTATGCACTGATCAAGATGCGCCCGGTGGGTGGCGATCTGCAGGCCGGCAAGCGCCTGATCAAGCGGCTCAATCCGTTCGTCTATGGCG
>UEXM01001283.1_pt1 | contig 21873 bp, 30 predicted proteins | sample 1796661 | NCBI WGS metagenome assembly UEXM01 (sample SAMEA4772469, study PRJEB27181) | metagenome | reverse complement strand
AGTTGTTACAGACCCTACACCGCCTGTAGCGGAAAGTCCTGTAACGGAAATATTTGAAGCCGCAACAGTTGTTACAGAACCCACACTGCCTGTAGCAGAAAGACCTGTAACAGATACACTTTTAGGTATTGAGGCGACTACAGACCCAACACCGCCTGTCGCACTTAAACCAGTTGGTGAAATATTTGCTTTTGCGACAACGGTTACAGACCCAACACTTCCTGTTGAGGAAACACCAGTAACGGGGGTGTCACTTGCCCCCGCTGTTGTAACTGAACCAACTTGGCCTGTGCCAGAAACACCAGTAACGTCTACAGGAAGTGGGTTGCCCCAAGTGCCTGTAGACCATGTACCACGCCCCCAGCCTGCAACAATTGCCATTTCATTTACCTATAAACTAGGCTATGCGAATAATGGCGCTACTTGAGTTTGCAGTGGGGAAAACAACTGTGAAGTCTCCAGCAGTAGAAGTTTTATCTCCGCCGAAGTCTAAAACAACTACAGTTGGATCACCTGAAGCACTATCATTGTAAATCAGTGCGCCACGCGCAGTAACAGTTGCGTTGCTAAAGGTAAGATCACCAAAATCAGTAAGCGCTGTTGTGCCGCTTGTAGATGGATCAACTCTTGTGAGGGCTGCACCACCTGCGGTGTAGTTTGTTCCGCTTACTTCGTTTGAAGTTGTATATGCTGTGGTAGCCGCTGTAAACGATGCGCTATTTGTATACATCGCTAGTTTAAAGGTGCTTCCACCAGAGTTTTTAAAGTTATGAACGGCCTCAAGGATTTCCTTCTTAAAGCTCGTGCACATAAAGTTGCCAGAAAAGGCCATTTCATAGTCTCCTTATAAGTTCCGCAAGGCTTGGATGCCCTGCATCTGTAAGTGCGTTATATACCGTAGTTCTATCACTTTTTATAGCCTCTCGCAAATAAAACTCAATGACTTTCGTAATTTGACGTTCAAAGACACGAGCTTGATCACGAATCGCAGGGTGCGCTGTATCAGAAACGTTGACAATTTTGCTGGCACAGCGCTCTGCAATTTCTTCGGGTGTAAACCCTCTATTGTTGGTTGTATGGACTTGAACGCCAAAATCTTCTGGCAAGCTCATATTCAAAGCAGGTATCATGTTTTCTCCCTAATAATAAGACCTGTTCGGTAAGCATCAGTAACTTCTTGTGATTCACCAAAGTTTTTGACGCGAGAAAGGGCTTCTGTAAATCTTTGTGTATAATTTTGCACAAGATCACCTTCACCCTTCATAAAAGTGTACGCTTCAATTAAGCTGCCATATAGCATAGAAACTGAAGCATTCGTGCTTAACCATGTTGTCCCGCTCCCAGCCCCAGCAGTCAAAGAAGCGGGTCTGTAGAAGTAATGAAGCTCAACAACATAATTAGAATCTGGAGTTGGGGCTAAAACAAAATTATTAATATCAAACTGTGCATAATACCGAGGTGCACCAGTCGTAGAATTGTTCGGGTTAAAGGATTGAACAAAGTTTACGTCTTTAAATAAAACAAATTCTTTGTTGCTGCCGTTCGTAAAAGACAAACTAAATGGGGCTAAAAAGTCATCAGGAAGAGCAAGAAACTGATTTCCTAATGATAAACTACCGCTTTGATTTTTCCTAAAAACTTCAAGTTGAGCAATTTTTAAAATTCGTTCTTCAGTGTTTTTTATGAATATATCAAGATTGTTCACAAAGGTTGTCTCTGTGTTTTCAGTATAATCCTGAATGGCTTGTTTAAGCTGATCGTATGTAAAACTCATGATGTTGTCACCGTTACGCTGCCAACAGAACCAGTGGCAAGCAAGTTATTGGGGGTTAGCCCCCCATCATATTTAAAACCAACTGGATTCCAGCCCCATTGTATGTTGTTCTGCTGTGTCACATTTTGTTCAGGACGCGGATTACGCAATGCTTGTGGGTCGGGCGTTGCTCTAAGCGGTTCAAGTTGTGGGTGCTTTGGTTCCCATTCATCTTTTCCGACAAGCAATCCATTCCACTCTTTACGCATGTCTTTCAACCGATAGCGAAAACCTGATCGGTCTGATATCCCATATGCCCATTTTCCTGTGGCATACTTAGACATAACGATAGCTCCTTAAATCAGGAGCAACGTGGAAAGACGCACGGTCACGGTCTTCATCCATTGCACGATTAATTTCTTCTTCATATATCGCTTTTAACATCTGCATGCGGTCTGGAGCACGTTTAATACTCATGTAATATGCCAAACCAGCCGCTAAAGCAGGATAAAACCGAAAAGGAACCTGCAAAGTATTGGTGTAAATATCAGCATCATCCATACGAACCAGAGCGTCATATAAGACAACATCTGTACTATTTTCAGGCAAAGGCCACATTTTTAAAGAAGGGTTTATTTGACGATCAACAAAAAACTGTGTTGGCCTTCCAGTTGTAGTTTTCGTGGGAATGTTAAGATACTCATCTCGACTGATGCGATCTAAAGCATAATCTGTACCATCGCGGCGAACAACAAGAGATAATATGTCAATTACATCTGTTCCAAGATCAACATCACCATCGTTTTCTGTAACAGTAAAGTTGCGCTGTGCTATCGTCCATTGATTTAGTCCACGATTAGCCCAATCAGCAAACATAAGGTTTAAGGACCGCTTTGCCGTTTTTAAATCATAACCTGTACGAACCTCTAAGCCGCATCTCTCAAAAGCCTCTTCGATGTAGTCAGCTACATCTAGTTCAAAATCTTTAGACCCTGATACAGTCATTTCTTCTTCCTTTTAAGGGATTTAACCCTTTTGGGCTTGCCAGCAGGCTGTCCAAGACGTTTCTTTTGAGATATTCTACTACGCTTTTCAGCAGTTGTCATCTCAGAAGCTGTTTTAGGGGTTTTTGAGCTTACGCGCTTGCTAGGCCGACAATATGGAGTACCACGCTTTTCACCCTTTTTACGCCCACATGCTTTTCCTGTGCGAACGTCTTTCCAGTCTTCTTTAAACCAGCGTTTGAGTGCAGCACCCTTTTTTGTCTTTCGTACAGCCATTACGTCATCCGAGTTTGTTTGCGGCGATTTGACATCACCTTACCACAACCGTTTGCAATTACTTTTCCGCCATCTACCATTCGACGCACTGGGCGCTTGCGAAAGTCATTAGATGGCATAATAGCGCCACCCATTGCTTTTTTAACAGGCTTCTTTTTGCTTTTGTTGCCCCAGTTTTTAGCGCCTACTTTTCGACATTTTGCTATTGCTCCGCTTGCGTATGCGCTTGGAAAAACCTTGTACCTTGCCTTTACCTTTCGATAACACGCGTCCTTTGGCATTTTTCTTCCTCTTCATTGGCGGCTTGGTCACTTGCTGCGCCATCTGTGAGCGGCCTATAGCCATTTAACACTTCCAACGCTTACGCGCCTGCCGCAGACGAGAATTCGGGTCTTTAGCCGCCTTTGGAAACTTTTTCATCTGACCAGCCGAACGTGCACAAAACGATTTACGCCGCTTGGCATCCTTACTGCCCTTTTTTACTTTTCCAGTAACCGCAGTTTGTAATTTAGAGCCGGGATTTTTACGACGATAAGCTTTTACACCAGCTTTGGTCATTCCCGCCCCAGACTTTGTGGGGCGAAAATTTTTCTTGTTTCGTTTTGGCATTTCGCCTTTTTTAGATTTAGCCATACTCTTTCCGCATAGACATTATAATTGTGTAAGTGTCCGCGCTTGTGTGACCAACTGTTGTGAAAAGAACATCTCCATCCTTGCCAGTTCCAGCATTATTAATTAAGCCACCAAAGGCTGTATAGTCATGATTTCCGCTTTGGTTTTCGCCCAATTCTATACAAAATACATTGGTACTTGCGTTCCAAAGAATTTGAACCTTCATACCAATGCACTGCCACCAAATTTTTTCGATGACAACTCCAGTACATGCTTGACCACGAGCATTAGCAATAAGTGCGCTAACATCCACTTTGACAACCGCGTCTTCACCTGTTCCATCAGAAACATTAGTGAATTTTTGAACGACCATTTTTTCGCCGTCCAATATAGTTTGTGTAGCTACAGCATCAACCATACTATCCTCCTATTACGCTAAATTATTATTTTGAGCGTATAAGATAGTAAAACGAACCAAACCCGCATTTGTTGCTGCTGAAGCAGTTACAGTCAAACGAATGTCCGCTGTTCCTGTATCTTGCCAAGCAAGTGCAGCACCAGCTTGTGTTGTTGGATACTTACGACCTGCATCTGTACCACTTGCAAAAGTGTTGAGAATTGTTGCCGCACCGCCAACAGTATCACCAACACTCAAGTTGGTTGTAGCATTCGCCGCAGTAATTACATCAATTACACAGTCAATGATTTGTGAGTTAGCAGGAATAACAACATCTTGTACGACTGCGGCTAATGCCCCACCAGACAAATCTGCTGAAAAGGTTTGTGACATAACAACCTGACCAACGTTAGCAACGTCAGAACCAAGTGTACTGCCTGTAGTATTCTTTATGGTTCCAGCCTTAATTGGACCAGAAAAAGTAGTAATACCCATGTCAATCTCCTGTCTGGGTTAAGTCAGTCGCCCAATGCGACTGTCAGGGATGAAATCACAATAACACAATCAATAAAAAAAGAAAGGGGCTACCGAAGTAGCCCCAGTCCAACAGGGAGGAGGAGTAAATGAATACTCACATCCCTTTTAGCATACATTACGCTCCGGGTGAACCGAAAACACAACGTGGGTCTGAAAACCCAAAGCTGTAACGCTCACGCGCTTTAAAGCGCATATTGCCTGAATCGAAGTCAGCTTCCATGTTTGTCCGCATTGGCGAACGCTCAAAGTGCTTAAATCCGTTAGGCGCGTCAGTTTTGAGGAAGAACGCATCTGGGTCTGTCAAGAAGTGGTTAACAGTGTAACCCTCTGGAAGCATACCCATGTTGCGAATGGCGTTTACATCATTATCGGCTGTGCCAACACGCAATGTTGATTCCAGCAAACGATCCGCAACGAATTGCAGTTGTGGTGGAATAACCATTTTTGTGCCACGCAGAGCAATAATCATATTGCGCTCATCTACGAAGGTTGAGATATCAATCAACGCATTTTCCAACGAAGTTTCGTTGAGGTCAGCCGCTGTTGATGGCTCGTTGCGGAAAGTACCGCCACCTGAAAGTGGATGCGCAGTTGAGCAAAGCTCAACACCGTCACCACCAGCAAAAGTAGCATTAAACGCGTTGTTTAATACTGCTGCTGCTTTAACCTGCTTAGTGTGTGCCATAGAACGCGCAAGCGCCTTCGTATAACGAGCACCAAGACGGTCATACAAGTTGTCTTCGATTGCTTCTTCGGTCAACGCAAATGCGAGAGCAACTGTTTCGTGTGAATAACGAGCAGTGTACGCTTCATTTGCATTGTCGAACTCTACACCAGAACCTTCGGACTTTGTGGGAGCATTCCCAAATCCGACGAGCATAACCTCCTCTTCAAACGCACGGTCTGAAGATTCAGTGTCAAATATTTCCGCATGTTGATTTTCATAGCGGTCATATTCCATGCCGAACAGAGCGTTAAGACCCGGTTCTAGCTCCTTAACGAGTTGTGAACGTGAAATAGCCATAACTCAGTCTCCTTATGCTAGACCCGCAGTGCCAGCACTGAACAGGTGATTGTTGATTTTTACGATCACATTAGTGTTCGCGGTGGCTACATCGCTATTCTCAGGGTCTTGAGAAATGTCGATTGCTTTCAGTGGAAGACCAGCAGTCGTCGCACCAGTTGTGACATCTAGCTCAGTGCGAGAATTACCACTTACGGTACTTCCTGCCGTTGCGTCAACAATGTCGAAATTGCCAAACAAATCGGCTACAGGGAATGCAGCGTCAGCTTGGATTTCAAAGGTTGCACTTGGGTCATCAACGACATTTGCGAAAATATCTGTCCCAGTTGCACTTGCAGGCCAGTAGTTGGAATAGATTACATCCCCACTAGAGTCCACATATGAACAGCCATTAAATACGCCCAAAATCAACGCAGTACCACCAGCAGGAGCACGAGTAATAGTTCCGTCAGTGGCAACAAGAACTAAGTCGCCTTGGAAAATACTCGTACCATAGCCAGAGGCAATACGATAACGATTCTGTCTTTGTGAGCTTGTGCTCGTCTTGATTGGGCGAAGGCCGAAAGCAGCGTCTTGATTAGACATCTTTACTCTCCTTCAGAGGCTCCGCGTCCTTTCATTCCAAAGGATACGGAAGATTTACGTTGCGGAGCAAGCTTAGGCATGGCGGGATTGTCTTCACGCATCCAGTCACGATCCACTGCATCCAGTTGATTTTGAGAAACACCTTGATAGTGTTTATTCCGCTGATTAGCCATTTCGACAGGGATACGAGCGAGAACAAGACCACCAACACCAATGATGCCAGCGTTTCGTCCCTCATCTACTACAGGCCCTACATATTCAGGATACTCTTCAGCGCGAACGAGGTCCCAGCCTTCTTGCCGTTTCTTATGTACGTTAGTCTTATCGTCGAATTCCATTACGGATTCACGAATCCAACGGTGCTTATAACCGAGGGGTGCTTCAGGAGCTTCCAAGGCAGAACCGGGTCGCCATTCCATTGAGCGCTCTGTGCGCTCCCGCGTAGTTGACTCGCGTGGTGTCCGATTAGCCATATCAATCTCTCCTGTTTTGCTCTAAACGAGCTACTTCTTTTGCGTAACGATCTAACGGAATACGCATTTTTTTGGCAAAAGCCACTTGACCGGGTGTTAGTTCCACCGACTTTTTCCGCCCTGATTTTACAGACCGTCCATTTCCAGACGCTGGAGCAACAGTCTGGGCGTTAGACCGTTTCTCCGAAAACTTGTGAGGCATTTCTTTTCGCATACGAGAGTCGATTTCTTTGTAATAATCTTCAGTCGTAGGATCGAAGTCTTCCTCTAAAACTAATTGCTCATGAATGGCTTGAGCCGCACGAGTCATAATGCGATCTGATCCAAACCACTGATTTTTGTCCATCCACTTTTCCAACTTAGGGTCACGTTGAGGTGCTTCCTGTTGTGGAGGTGGGGCATATTGCTGTTGCTGCGGCTGATGAACTTGCTGGTCTTGCTGTTGAGCATTATTATCACGAGCTATTCTAGCTTTTTGTGTGCTAACCTTGTCTTTAGCAACTGCAATTTTAGCTAAAGCTTGTTGGGCTTTCGCAGCCTTTTCATAGTCTCCAGCTTCATTAGCTTCTTGCAGAGCACGAATGGCTTGCTGCTCTTGAGCATTTAATCGGCTTTCAGCTTCATTGTTGTATGCCCCATTAAGCTGCTGCAAACGACCTTTCATTTGCTCGTTTTCAGCCTGCATTTGTTGAGCATACTGAACGGCAGCTTGAGCTTCCTCTGCTGCTTGCTTACGCTTTGCTGTTAATTGATTGATTCGACGCTTTACAGAATCACTGTAACTATCTAACTCATCATCTCCTGAGTTTTTTTCCTGAACATTTGTTCGGGTTTCTTCTTCATCATCAGAAGATACTTCAATAGCTTGATCGTCTTGATCATCATCAAGCTCAACTGAGGTATTGCTTTCAAGCTCTTCGCTTTCACGAATTTCTTCAGACATAGCCATTTTCCTTGCTCTCCGTTACCTTATACATATGAAATGTCTTTTGGGTCAAGGATCGTAGCAATAATGTTATCGTCATTTATGATACGAACCTCAAGACCTTCCACTTTGAACCTATTTCCGCTATATCTTCCTATAAGAACCCAGTCCTTTTCATTACACCAAGGACCATTTGGGAACTTCTGGGTGTCCATATAGGCATCAGGGCCTAATTTCACGACATAAGCTGCTACCGTAGCAAAAGATTCACGCTCACGAACCTGATCAGGAACGATAATGCCGCCTTTTGTCTTTTCACTAGGGTAATAAGGGATGATAAGAACACGATAGCCCGTAGGCTGTGGTAGTCTTTCCAGTGATGAAGCTTCCATCTGGGATGGATCATCTTCGTTTTTATTTTCCGCGCCTTTACCAAACGCGTTCTCAATGGGCTTTGGCATTGCCTTTGCGCCCTTTGCAACCTTGTCCGCTGCTACAGCAACGTGCTCTGGTACAAATAACTTTTTAGTCATCTGCGTACTCTATACCTTTCATCGCGGCTCTTAATTCTTCTTCGACGTAGGCCATGCCGCGTATTTCGCCTACAATATACCGATACTCATCAAATGTTTGTATCGAACCATCCGCAAGCTTGTCTTTTAGACGAATATCGCGCTCACGAATGCCTTTGTATAAATATTCTGCAAGATGTATTGCGTCCATACCGCATATAGTATGCAATTATGCGGGAAACACAAGAGATATTACCAAAAAGTCAGAAGATACCTTGGAACTTCTGGGGCCTAGCCATTTTGCTAAACTTTTTTAGCCGCTTTTTTCTTTGCGGTTGTTTTTTTCTTGGTGGCTGGCTTTTTCTTGGCTTTTGGCTTCTCAACCCACGCTTCATCTTCTGGGGTGCTGGGGTCATCTTTTACAAAGTGTCCTTCCTCTGTTCGCGCCCTAACCATCTCAACTGCTGTTTCCAATCCCTTTTCAACAGCTTCTTGAGCATCTTTTGCTGCACGTTTGGCATGACGAATTTGCTCTATAATCTTTTCTCTAACAGATGAAACCATCTTACTGTCCTTTCATTTTTGCATTCACAGCAGCAATATCACGCTGCGTTTGAATGCGCTCTTCAGCAACGCGAGAACGCTCATCTATAGCTTTTTCTTGGGCATCTATGCGTTGCTGCGCTATAAGCACATCATTGCGCTCCTTTTCACGGTCCATTTCCTGACGCGCATCAAATTCACCTTGCTTACGCTGCAAGTCTGCTGCTTTTAGCTGCAATTCTTGCTGCCTTATCTCAACAAGAGGGTCTTGACCCTCTTCCTGCGGAGATACAGCCTGTACAAGTTGTTCTGTCATGTCCGCTGCTATTTGTGCGGCTCTTGCGTCGATCTGAGGCTTGAACTGCATCATAATCATCTGCATTGGGTCTTGCTGCATTGGGTCTTGCGGACCTTGCTGTGGAGGCATCATCTGAGACTGCTGCTGCATCATCTGCATTTGTTCTGGTGGGATTTCTGACATTATTTCCTGCTGTGCTTGAGCCTCCGCCAACAATCCAATGTGCTCTTGTATATGCCCTTGCAGGACCACAAGTGCTTGTGGGTTTAATTGCATCGCAGGAGTAGACATAACAGCCATATGAGCTTCAATATGCGCCTCATGATCTTGGTCAGGGAACGCTTGCAACGGAGCGCCCATAAGAGCATTCTGGTTTTCCTTAGATGGATTTACAGGTTGTGGCTGTGGAGGAGGAGGGAGTATGGCATCAATGTTGTTAACACCTAAAGCCTCATACATTTTACGATATGCTTGATACAAACCCTGTGGGCCACCATGAATCTGTGGATTTGATTGAACTAACTGCAACTCAGTTTGCGCCAATGCAATCCTTTGTGACATCGAAAAGATGTTTGGATCAGATACAGGCAAAACATCTACACGCTGATCGAAATCCTGAACAAACACTTCTGGACCCATCTGCATGTCAGCAGCATATGGATATGCCTGAATGGTTTCAGCAAATATTCTAGAAAGAAGCTTAAACTCAATTTTCTGAGAATAATGCAAGCGCTTATGAATCGCGGACATAACTTTCGTGCCACGCTCCATAATCGCCATAGTGGTTCCAACAGGCGTTTCACCGCTCATCTCACCAATCTTCATATCAGCCATAGAAGCGAACCTGCGTCCTGCGTCTACAAGCGTTCCTAGAAGGTTATAAAGCGTCCCTGAAGGCTCTTTGAAGGGGAGCGGCATCAATGAGCCTTGCAGGGTGCCTCCAACCACATCAATATCGCGGAACTCACCCGGCTGAAGGGGATTATCTTCATCGCGGATACGAGCGCCACGGGCTTTAAAGCCTGCTGGAAGATTGGAGAGGGTGCCTGCATCAATCAATTGACGCAAAATAGATGTAGATGCTTGTGCCAAACCGCCAATCATGTGCGTTAAGCCCAAGCCATAAAAGCCAAGACCCGGCAAGAATTTATAATGCACGAAGTATTGCTTCGCACGCCTCATCGGGTCCATTTCTTGATAGTTGCGGCGAATGGATAAAACATCTCCGCTATCAGCAACTACCGTAATAATGTAAGGAAGTTTCAGTCCTGTAGGGGTTCCATCAGGGCCAATATCCTCAAAGCCTTCAATATCAAGGCTTGTGTGAATCTCATATAAAGTCAATTCTTCAGACGGTCCACTAGGATGAATGCCTTGAATGTCATCAATTGACTCTTCAACTTCACTCATAGCCGCAGTGTCACTTTCGGATTCATCTGGCAAGTCAATGTCACGATAAAATCCAGTTAACTGTAGCTTTCTAACTTCATTAGAATCCATCGTTATGCGATGCGTAATACGCGGAGAAGATAACAAATCGGTAGCGCCATAAGGCACAACCATGTCTTCAGCATGAATAAACTTGCTAACGGCGCGACCCTTCAAAGGATCGAAATAAACCTTCTTAAACGTAGAACCAATGACAGGAAGATAGAAAAGCATCTGATCCAACTCAGGATCATACTCCTCCATTTCATAGGTAATCATGTAATTCATGTAGTCTTTTACGCGCTCAGACTGCTTAACAAGCATTTCATTTTGAGCGCCAACAACCGCTGTGCGAACAGGACCAGTGGCTGGCAATAACTCACGATAAGCCTGCGCTTGAAATTGAGTTACGCTTTCAGCAAGCAATGGGTGAATAACGCCGGAAGAACCCTCGAAAGGCTCTGAGCGCTCTTCTGTCTTCATCCCTAAGAACTCTAAACCACGCTTATAAGTATCTTCCCAGTCTTCACGAGAAGACAAGTCATCTTCAATAGAATTTACCAAGTCAGATGAAATACGACCAAGCTCGGCCTCATCAACAACTTCTGCTAGGTTCCCATCAAACGGAACAGGCTGAACAGGAGGCTGGTCTTCCTCATACTCACCTATGACTGCACTGCCATCATCAAATTCAGTAACTCCCGGCTGCGCAGGCAAATCAATTACGTTCTGAAGCGATTCAGCTTCCGCAATCACTGGGTCTAGGGGTAATCCACCCGCACCTAATCCACGTTCGACTGCCATCAGAAAATATCCTTTTCGTTACCCTCAATCGGCTCAAGCGTATCAATGTCGTCAAAGTCAGTTATGGGTCCGCCCTTTTCCCAAGCGTCACAAACATTTTCAGCTTTGCAAGCAAATTCAAACTTTACACAATATCCCACACCTTTGACATCCATTTCAAGACCACTGCTCAAGCAATCAAGCATTTTAGACTTAATGCTGTAATAACTGCAAGTTCCGCACATTTCTTTACCGCCCTCTGATGGACCATAAGAATGCTCTTTAATAGCATATTCACGATTTTCAGAATTTAACTTAGAGTCTTGAGTTGAAAGAGGACAAACAAATTCCTCTTCCTCCATCTCGTACATATCGTCATCAACAACTTGGTTAATGCCTGACTTCAACTCATCCATGTCGATGTTGATAACGATTTTAGCCATTTACTTTACTCCAGAAAATCTGGTTCCACTGATAGCAGCGCCACCACCACGAGAATGACCACCACCTGTGCCACCCTTCATAGAAGCCTTTTGAGGCTCTGGATCATGCTCATACATAACACCGTCTTTTTCAACGTTGCCACCATGACCATACTTCATAACACGACCGCCGCCCATGTATTTCTTAACCGCACCACCTTCCATGTACTTCATGGCAGCTTTGGGGTCCATTTTCTGCTGCACTTCTTCAGGCAGCTTTGAAAATCCTTTATATTTCTTTGGTGTATTAGGCATTAGCTTTGTCCTTTATATTTTCCGCCACGCCCCTTCATGACGCAGCCCATTTTTGGTTTCTTTCCGCCCTTAACAACGCCACCGCTCTTAAATGGAGTAGGCCGTTTTTTAGGCTTCTTTGCTTTATTTGATACGCGGACAGCCCTATCAATTTGATCTGTCGTTACGTCTGATAGTTTCCGCCCTACTTCTTGAGGAGTTGCCCCTTCAGCGTACATTTTTTCTCTTATCTTTTTTTCCATCAACTTTCTAAGGTCGGTGGGTTCACCGACCGCAATAGAATCAAGAAACTCCTTAGAATAACTATCAGACATGTATATTTGAGCGCCACTTCTAGTAGGTGTTAATTTTGCTTTCTTTCTCTTCTCAGACATCAGTAATATTCCTTTTTTCTGCGTGCATACGCAAGCTCATCTTCATCGTCATAGTCGCTAGGAGTGATAATAAAACCACCTTGTCTAAAACGCAGTATAGCCTGAGTCATCGAATCCGCCAAGTCATCATGTTCACCATTCGGAAATGCAGCACATTCTTCCATAACTTCATCAGCAAAATTAGCATCTGGTGCCCACACCATACCACTCTCAAAGACAGGAGCGCACGCGTGCATGCGTGTAAACTTATCTGCGCCCCTACTGGGCGTAAAAGGCGTTACAGGTATGCCCATGCGCCTTAATTCTTGCGTGAGAGGCATACCACTAGCCTTTTGCTCCACAAGAACCATGTCAGGCTCGTATAAGTCGTACAATTCATTCGCCTGCTGCTTTAATTCTGGAAACTCCCAACGACCACGAACTGCGTCAAGCAGCACAATGTGATCCTCTCTCGTTTCATCGTTGTGGAAAATACCCCAAGTCGTAATAGCACTAAAGTCAGCCCTGTCAGACTTACTAAATGCCGTATCATAACTTTGGATAATATAGCTGCATGTAGGTGGATCATCCTTTTCCCACACGTTCCACCACTCACGCTTAATAATAGCGCCCTCTTCAGCAGTGGGATTCTGCATATACTGCGCATTCCACTTGGCTACAGGGATAGAAGCCTTAACACCCTCAAGCTCATCAAGCGTCCAATACTCAGGCCAAAGAGGATCACCAGACGGCATAATCGCAGGAAACTCAACAACTTCCCACTTATCTGCGCCCTTTTCACTCTGCTTCGCCAAAACCTTCGCAGTTAAATCACGAATAGACCACCGCGTCATCACAATGATGATAGACCCACCGGGCTGCAAACGCTGCCGTGGACCAGAAGTGTACCACTCGTAGATATTATCTAAAGCCGTAACACTCAGCGCGTCTTGTTCGGAGACAGGATCGTCGATAATCGCAAGGTCAGCGCCGCGCCCCGCGAGAGCGCCACCGACACCAACCGCATAATACTCGCCGCCACCGTTCGTACTCCATCTACCACTCGCTTTGGCATCCGAAGCAAGACTGACATTCGGGAAAACATCTTTGAACTCCTCACTCTCAATTAAGTTTTTAATCTTACGACCAAAGCCAACAGCCAACTCAGCAGTGTGAGTCGCCTGAATAATCTTTAAGTCGGGCCTTCTACCCATCAACCAAGTGGGAAACAGATAACTGGCAAACTCAGACTTTGTATGTCTAGGCGGCATGTTAACAATCAAACGCTTGATTTTGCCGTCCGCAACGTCCTGTAACTTCTGAGCGTAAATCTTGTGATGCCTGCCCTCAATAAACTGAGGCCAAACATACTTTACAAAGTCCATATAACTTTTTTGCTTCTCAGTGCGCTCATCAAGCGTCTTCAAACGCTCCAGCATAGGAGCAACCTTGGCTAACTCCTCATCTGTTAGATACTTGGAAAAATCACTAGTCAGGTCGTTCAATGCCAAGTCTCCGCGCAAGATTGTTTAAGGCAAACTCAAGATCAGAACCTCTCATGCCCTCACCAATCATTTCTTTTTTCTTGTTTGTAAATTCAAGATTGGCTGATTTAGGCTTGTTTTCAGAAAGAAACTCCTCAACAAAATCAAACCCTTTGCCACCACCACCATCAACAGATGCGTTATATGCAGGGCCTTGATCAACTTCATCGCCTCTGTACCCACCCAAGAACGGAACAGGCTGATTTCCTCTTGTGCTAGGCGTTCTAGGCGTATTCCTAAGTGCCACCGCCAATAATGCCTCATCAAAGCCAGTAAATAATTTGCTGTTCGTGAACGGAATTCTTGGACTCATTTCTCTAAAACGAGACAAGCCCCTGTAAGTCGGAAGAATAGCTCTTGAAAAAGCCTCACTAACGCGAGTTCCAAGACCCTTGCCTATGTTAATTGTTGGATCAAGAAGCTCAGTCGCAGTAATCGTAGGATCATATGTTCTAACAGGTCCTAATTGAGCCTGCCTTGCTCCAACTTCTTTAGGACTGTTGAAATAAGCGCCAGCAGCATCAATATCCGCAACCCTGTCTCTTTCAGCAATTAAAGCTTGTCTTTTAGAAGGGTCTTTTTCACCTCGAATTTGTTGATTTAAATCTTCTAAAACCCTTCTCTGGCGGCGGAAAATATAATCAGGACTACCAGCACCAAATTCAAAGCCCCCTAAGCCTGCTTTTTTTTGATTTAGGTGTTCAGCTTCGTGGCGAAGTACTTCTTTAAAGTAGGCTGAACCTACTGGGGTTTTATCACTTACGGTTATGCTGCTATCAGATGGATTAAAGTACCCGCCGTAACGCCCCGTGTTTTTAACTTCATAAGGTATATCTGATGTGTCTGTTTGATTTGATGGCTTAACAATACCAATAACCTGATTCGACTTACCGGCTCCTGAACTATAAACTTTAAGACCATGAAGGCGTTGAATTTCAGCGTCAGACAAACCTTGATCTTTTAATTCAATATATCTTCTCCACGCTTCTTTGCTAGAATACGGAAGCTCAAATCCACCCACATTCGGCATAACCGCAGGGCCATCAGGACCATAAAAAGACTCACCAAGCTCACCTCGGAGCGCTTTGCTCACATCACTGCCCTTAATCGCAGAACCAATACCCCTAAATACAGGCTTCACAGGAAGACTTGCGCCCACAACAGTCGCAATGTCGCTCAGTTTATTCTCCCTATGCGCAGTTGCGTATTCAGGATTTGTCGCCATATTTATCGTATGCCAAGGTTTATAGTTGAAGTAATCATTAGACAAAAGAGTCTTGGCACTGCCGTAAACCTGCTCTCCAGCGTCCTGTATGCCGCCAAAAAGATCAAAATCAGCAATTTCTCCAGTCTGAGCAAAGTCGCCAACAAGAAGAGAACCTAAACCACGCGCAGAATCTATCGCAGCCTGCTTCGGATTGTTGTAAATATACTCCCCAACATCACCAGCAGTATCACTCGCAATCTCCCCATAGCTCTTACCAACAATAGGAGTTTGATCCGCTATGTAACCCGGCAGAATATAATCACTCGTTCCACGCAAAAACTCTGGATCACTCGCAATATTACCAGTGTCAGGACTCGTAAATGGATCAACTGGAACGCTATAATCTTCTTGCAAAAAAGAAGGAAGGTTAACCTCTGGAGAAGGAATAATCTTTTTCTCCTCTTCTTCCTCTTCCTTCTTCGCGCCGCGATAACTGTCGTAAATACTCCCACGACCACGCTCACCCACCATGCCGCCGTTCGCAAAACCCTGAAAAAATGTATCAATGTTTCTATACATATTAGCCCCTCATAGAGCGCATAAACATGTCAATGTTAGGAGTTACAACTCCACCACGATTAAAACGCGGAGTGCGAATAATCAAACCATCACTTGGATCAGGAACAGGACTTGGCGGAGAAGGACTTGGCGGAGAAGGCTCTATTACAATAGGAGGGTCTCCACGATCAATTGGCTTGAAACGCATCTTAGGCACAGTGGAATCTTCTTCAGCCCCTTCTTCTCCAGAACCCCTATCATTACCTCCAGAGCCAATCACTGTCTTCTTGGGAATAACAATGTCCGACTTAATTAAGTTACCACTTTCGTCATAAACATATCCACCCTCGTTAGAAGAATAACCAAGATACTCACCGTCATTCTTCTGAACACCAAGTAAATTACCATTACCATCGTAAACAGGAATACCCCCACCAGATGCAAGAACACTAGCCATCTCTTGGCGCTTCTCTGTGTCCGCACCTTGCGCCCATTGCAACAAAGGACCACCAAACGGAATCAAAGAACCTATTAAAATCTGACCCAATCCAGAACCCATAAAGTCCTCGGCAAAACCAGAACTCACACCAAAATTAGAAAGAACTGAATCAGCAACACCAGTCTTAATAGGATCACCATCACTGTTGTAACCAACAACCGTATCAGTATCTTCTATCTGCGTCCCAGTTATAACCGCAGCAACAGCCTCGTTAATAGCATCCTGCGTTGATTGATCAATTAAACTGCCCTGATCCAAGTCAGATTCATCAGCATCAGGAAATAAACCAATATCCTCTTCAGGATCACGAATGCTAACAGGAAATAAATTCATGTCTTCTTCAGGATCACGAATGTCAAATTCTGGAATCACAGGCTCAACAACATTTGGAACAACGGATTCTGAAACATTAACCTCTGGAACAGGAGGAACAGATGAAGAAGAACCCGTCCGTACCATCTCAGCTTCAGAAAGCCTGCGAGACTCATTTATCCCATCGTTGTCTCCAGCACGAGCCGCAATAGCGTCAGCAATCGCATCCCTGTCACCACTTCGCGCAGCAGCAGCTAAAGTCGGCAACTTACCCGCCCAACCAGAGCCATAGTTGTACGCAATCGAAGTCAAAGCAGCCTGTGTCGCAGGGTCCATCGCGTAAAACGTATCCGCACCAACAGCATCAACAACACTAGGAACAAACTCAGTCGTTAATCTGCGGTTTAAATCAGCCTCCGCTTCCTCCAGCGTTACAGTCATGCCCTCCTCAATCCGCGTAACCTCACCAGTTATAGGATCAGTCTTCGTATCACTGCCGTAACCAGCACGATCAGCAGTAACATCAAAACCACCAATCCCAGCAAAACCCTCAAACCCCTTGATCGTATCAGAAATTACATTCATCTCAGACTGATCTATAGGCTGAGTGTTCAGAAGATTCTCAAAACTACCAGTACCCTCCGCGCCAATCGAAAAAGGATCAAAAGCAGGAGCATCCGTCATCGCTTGAGTAGTGATTGGTATCGCTCTGCTTACTTGCTCAGAAATAGGCAAAATACCCCTCGGATCATAAGGGTCTTCCTCACCCGCACCAATACTCGTGCTATATGCAGACTGATCTGGAGTTACAGCATAAGATGAGAAATCCCCACCAAAACTCGTGTCATAACCCCTCCCTGTCCTTATAGGAGCAGGCTCTGGATAATCTAACATAAAAACTGAATCACGGTCCTCAGGAAGAGCAGGCCCAGTTTGCGGCTCACCCATAGGCGCACCAAACCTAGCTTCAGCAGCCGCAGGACCAGATAAATCAACCCCAGAATTGCGATTCGGTGCAAAAAGCTCAGATGCAAGAGCATCTAAATTATCCCCAACGTCAACCGACTCATTGTCAGCAAAACTATCAAGACCAGAATCCTCAAGCTGACTAATAGTAGACGCAATAGCATCCATCCCATAAGGATCAATAACACCAGTCAAAGGGTCCATCGTTACCTGACCAGTACCAGTGCTAACAACCTCATCACCCGGAATACTGCCGCCCGGAATACCAAGCTGCTGATCAAATATCATGCCGCTATACTGAGCCTCACGGTTAGACGCATCAACCTCATCCTGAGTAAAACCACCCAAAACGTCAAAATCAGGAAGAAAAACAGGCGCAGGAGAAGGAGAAGGATCAGGCGAAGAAGGAGGCCGATATGTGTCGTATATACTACCACGACCCCTCTCAAATGTAGAACTCGGCGCACTAAACGTATTTAATCCACCACCTATGTTGCCAGAACGAATGTCAGAACGCTCAGATACCAAATCATTGATCTCAGAAGTAAATAAACCACCGCTCTCCTTCAAAGCTCGGTTTATTCGAGCCTGAACTTCCGCCTCACTACGAGCCATAACATATACCCCTATTCATCAATAATAACCCAATCCCCTAAATAACGGAACAACACCACCACCCATCATCTGAACTGGAGCGCTGCCAACCATGCTGCCGCTCGGCAACTGCCTGCCAACCATAGGTCCTTGCTGCATTGCAAACTGAGGTATAGGTGGAGGAGGTAATGCCCTCATGGGTTGCATCGAAGGCTGCGGATACATCATACGACCCTCAGTCTCAGACCTCCGCTGACGCATATATGCCTTAAAACCAGCACGACCCCTAGTGTTTCCACCATAGCCTGTAACCTGCTGGCCCTGCTGAACTTGCGGTTGCACATTCTGAGGAACCTGTGGCATCTGAGGAACCTGACCCATAGGAGGACCCATCATACCACCCATAGGCGGTCCCATCGGCATCTGTTGCTGCATCATTCCACAAAACCTCCAATGTCTCGCAACAACACTAACAATTTTTTAAAATTTAATCAATCACCTCTAATAATCCATTGCGAAACATACTCTCAGCTAAAGCATCACGGCTATGAAAATAATAATCACCGCTGTTCCACTCACACATCTCTAACGCTATCCTGCGACAAAAACTACGCTCATCCTCACCAAAACCAACAATGTGATGCTCCTGCAAAATAGGAACAACCTCACCAGCAGTCTGAGCATAAAAATCAAAACTATCACCGTAATCTAACCTGTATCTAGGCATCTATAGCTGCCTTCCTCGCCGCAATCGCATCGTTTATATCAAAAAACGTCCCCAAATTTACCTTCCGACCATCAATATTAGCAGAAGCACGCCACTTACCACGATCCTTCAAAAAACTCACACCCTTAACTCCAGACGTATTCGCCCTGCTCAATCCAGTATTAGCAGACTGCTCACGAGGCGTAACCTCTCGCAAATTCACAATCCTGTTATCACAACCATCCCTGTTAATATGATCAACAGAATTCGGAAAAACTGGATAATATCCATGATACAAAAAAAACGCTACACGATGCGCAAACAACTTCTTGGTAACACCCTTATAAGACGCACCACCACACAAATAATCACAAGTCGATCTTCGCGTCCTAACTCGCCTGTTAAACGATAAACGACCACTAAACTCCTTGTTATACTTCGCAGCAGCACCAGAAGCACTCATAAATGAACTACCCTCACCACGATCCTCAAAATCACACTCCAAACGATCACACGCATATATCAAACCACTCTCAGCGTCATAACTATACAATCTACGCATCAAGCCCAAATCTTCCCACCAATTCTCAGGCATTTAAAATAACCCCTTTTTTACATAAGGTATGGGAACCTAAAGGAGCCGTCAACGGAATTTTTTTAAAAAATTTTTTTGACACCCCTATGGGACCCATAGACAGTAAAAAGGTTTTCGCTGGTGATTGTTCGTGGGGAACAGAGTGTAGGGGTCAGCCCGATACGATCCGACATTTGGGGGGGGACATAGGCCCCGTGTACCCCGATTTAGAGCAATTGTTCGGGATAGGCTAGGGACCCGCCAAAAAACAAAAAACCCCGCACTAGGCGGGGTTCTTTCGAAGTGTCAGGGGTATTTCTGGCGCTTTACAGCGCCAGTGTTTGTATTCGATTATGCCACCATTCAAACAATTCGTCCGATATGCCTGCCCATATCGACGCATTGCCAATGCGGTGTTCTGGCAACAATGCCGCGCCGCTTCCCACGGTTTCAAACGTACGCGGCACGCGGTATGCGGTATGGTTTGTGCCGTCACCATAACGCGCACCATTTGCCTGCTGCGTGCTAGTGATAACAGCGGCATCGCCAACACGCGTTCTGATTTCAGAAACCGCTGCGCGGACGCGTTGTTCACTACATCCGGTTGCGTCCATGATCTCTTGTGTTGTCGCGCCGCTTTCGGTGCGCATCATTGTGTATTGAACACCAACACGCGCGCCGCGTCTGAATGGCATTTCTGGCGTATCCGTTACAATTGTTCGGCTACCATGTTCAACGCGGTTTTGGGTTGTATGTTCAACTAGGTTCAAGAGAAACAAAACCCAATTGAATATCTTTTCCGCTTCAATTGTGCCGGACGCTTGGCGGAATTCAATTGTGCCGCGTGACCATGTTTGTAGGTTGATTGTAGTAAACTTGCCAAACGTCAATTGGCTGATATTGGTTGCCGCTTCGATACGCGACAAATCCAATTGTGAGCAATAGCGATTGTTTGTGCGCGAACGTGGGAACATAGAATTGACAACGCGTTGTTGCCGCGTCATCCGTCTTTGCACGTCTTGAACCTCTATAAAATCCATTGGTTCACCATGCTGCGACAAGAACCGTCCAGTGTTTTCAGTATGGGCGATGCTATCACCAGTAAACCGCGCGGAATGCGTTGTATCGGCAAGCGGCGCATTACTGATATGAACATGCAATCCGCATGCTGAATTGATGCGTGCACCTGCTGATTGCAGCGCTGCGCAAACGTCATTCAAATAACGGCACGCTATTTGACTTGATTGGTTTTCGTCCAGATTAATTGCCAATGGTGGCAACACGATTTCAGCGTCAACGCTTGGCGTGCCGTCTGGTTTCACTTGGCAACCGCGAATTCCTGCATTTGTCAAAGCGTTGCGAACGGTTGCAATGCTTGCGCCGCATGTTTCGATTTCTATTCCAAAAGTGTAAGCCATTGTTTTTACTCCTATGCGTCAATGATGCTTTGAATGAATGCTTGCGTATCGCAAACAAAACGCGGATTGGCGCGATGCGCATAGCGTTCGCGGCGGTCCATATCCATCTGATAGCAGGTACGCTTTCCTTGCATCTTTTTGCCAATATTATATTGGCGAATTCTATTTGCAGGAATTTTGTCACTCACAAACATGTCAACGAATTCGTTATGCTGCTTGTTGTTACTCTTAGCGGCCCAAGAACTATTTGCGCATGCAACACTAGGGATAGCCGCATGATCGTCATCAAATTCATGAAATAGACTTTCTATTTCATCTGTTGGTAGTTCTATCGAAAATGTGTAAGTCATTGATTTTGTTACCTTTTTACTAGATTGTAGGGCAAAGCTGTCGCCCTATACCTAGTTTATGCCTTATTTTTTCCCATAATACAATGGGTTTTGTGGGATTATCTGGAACAATTGTTCGGGTTATTAATCCAGCACAAAAAAAACGCTGGAAAAATCCAGCGTCAAAAATCGGTTTTTTATATTCAAAGAGAACGCGCGCGATCACATGTATGTGCGTATATGTGTGTATATACATATAAAAAGGGGCATATCATATGATATACCCCGATCCCGAATCCCGAAAGCCCGAAGCCCGATCCCGAACCCCGATTAGATCAGCCCGATCCAGTGGGTGCAGTCATCAAAAGGTGCATCAAACATTACGAACCCTCCATTGTGTGCGCTAGTGTTTTCATTGCGCTAGTCTTTGGGTTGCCGTTATTCACAATAAAAGTATAGCGGTGAACGTTGCAAGCGAGAACGCCGAACCGTTCAGCGTCATGGTATTTCATGAATTGGCCTTCTTCGTCCATATCAACAGGCTCAGAAGTGCCGTAATTTGTTACGGCCCAGTGGCAAAAGTCTTGGAACGGCTTCTCGTCCTCATATTCAAAACCGCTAGTGTCATCATAAAACAGTGCGGTTGCCCAAAAGTCAGGTAGCTCCAGTGTAATTGTCTCCATTGTCTTTCTCCTCAACTAGACTAATCCCAATATATCCCATGCTGTATAGTATGTCAACACAAAAAGATAAAAAAAATTACCAGGCCGTGCTGGGTAAAACTGCCGGGGATCTGCTGCCGGGAGCGGGATTCATACAATTGTTCGGGTTATGCTACCGGGCACGAGTCACCGGGGAGACTCCAGCCCGTGCTGTTCCGGGCGCGAACAATTGTTCGTATTACTCCCCCGGTGAAACCCGACCCC
>UEXM01001281.1_pt1 | contig 21892 bp, 22 predicted proteins | sample 1796661 | NCBI WGS metagenome assembly UEXM01 (sample SAMEA4772469, study PRJEB27181) | metagenome | reverse complement strand
AAGGCTTGGGCCAAACGTACCTTCGACACGTACCCGTCTGCTTATGCGAATATGGCAGCTTCTAAGTATTGCAAAGACCCTAACTACGCTAAGGGCAGCAAGAAGAAGAGTAAGTAATGGGTGATTTGAAGAAATGGCGCGACCAGCAGTGGGTTCGTATCGGCACCGATGGCAAGATCAAAGGTGAATGCGGCACGTCGAAGAACAAAAAGAACCCAGATCGCTGCTTACCTAGATCTAAGGCGCAGTCACTGAGTCAGTCTGAGCGGGCAACTACAGCACGCAAGAAGAAAAAGGCTGGTGCTAGCGGGCAGCAGGTGGTGTCTAATACCCCTAAAGCCAAGGTTAGAATGGCAAAAGCTGGGGGTCAGATACGCGCAAACCACAGAGGTTGCGGTGCAGTAATGGATAACAGGCGCAAAAAGACCCTGTACGTATAGGAACAGACAATGGCTACATCTGGAACAACTGCATTTGATATGGACTTCACGGAGATCGCTGAAGAGGCGTGGGAGCGTGCGGGTCGTGAAATGCGTTCTGGGTATGACCTACGTACCGCCAGACGCTCTATGAACTTGATGACCATTGAGTGGCAGAACCGTGGCATCAACATGTGGACGATTGACGAAGGCACGTTGAGTCTTACGCAAGGTACTTCTGAGTACACGCTACCCGCTGACACCATAGACTTACTAGAACAACAGATCCGTACGGGCAGTGGCAATGTAGCTACGCAGTCAGATTTAACTATAAGCCGTATTAGCGTTAGCACGTACGCTTCTATACCTAACAAGTTAACCCAAGGTAGGCCGATTCAAGTATTCGTAGAACGCCTGCGAGATGCCCCCAAAATCAACGTATGGCCCGTTCCAGACAGTGATGACTACATTTTCTACTACTGGCGTATGCGTCGTATAGAAGACGCAGGGAACGGGATAGAGACCGCTGACATGAACTTTAGGTTCTTTCCGTGTCTGGTGGCGGGGCTTGCCTATTACATCGCTATGAAAGAACCAGAGCTAGTAGACCGTGTGGCTATGCTTAAACAAGTGTACGAAGAGCAGTTTGCGTTAGCGGCGGGAGAAGACAGAGAGAAGACATCCGCACGCTTTGTACCTCGTATCGGTAGGGCGTAACAATGTCGAATCGTTTTGCATCAGCACAAAAAGCTATTGCCGAATGTGATGTTTGCGGGTTTCAGTATAAGCTACGAGAGCTAAAGAACTTAGTACGTAAGGGTATAGATACAAACATAAAGGCTTGCCCAGAGTGCTGGAACCCAGACCAACCGCAACTAAAGTTGGGTGAGACTCCAGTAGATGATCCGCAGGCTATTAGAGACCCAAGACCTGACAGAAGTTTAGGGGAAGCTGGGGCTAGTAGCAGTAGGCAGATACAGTGGGGTTGGAACCCCGTGGGTGTGGGAGATGACCCGTTTGGTCTGACTCCTAATGACCTAGCAGCAACGGGGCAGGTAGGGACAGTAACAGTAACCACAACGTAGAGTCGTGATATGAAAAAAGATAGCAAGATCAAACAAGTTAAGGGCGCACCTAAGCCTGACATGAAGGGCGTAAAGACCACTGGCATTAAGATTCGTGGTACAGGCGCTGCAACGAAAGGTACGATGGCCCGTGGCCCTATGGCGTAAGATATGAACTACACCGAGCTAAAAACAAACATTCAGGACATCTGTGAAACTTCTTTTACGGATGCCCAACTCGCTATGTTCACAGAGCAGGCAGAGCAGAAGATATATAACGCTGTACAGATACCTGCGTTACGTAAAAATGTACTCGGTGTTATGACAATCAACAATAACTATTTGGCAACGCCCACTGATTTCTTGTACTCGTACAGCCTTGCTGTTGTGGATGGCAATGGCAACTACTCGTTTTTGCTGAATAAAGACGTTAACTTCATGCGTGAGGCGTACCCCAACCCTAACGCTACAGGGTTACCCAAACACTACGGCTACTTCGATGACGACACTATCATCCTTGGGCCTACTCCTGACAGCACGTATACGACGGAACTGCATTATGGGTATTACCCAGAATCCATAGTTACCGCAGGTACTACGTGGCTTGGAGAAGAGTTTGATTCTGCTTTGCTAAACGGGGCGTTAGTTGAAGCCCTACGGTTTATGAAAGGCGAGCCTGATTTAGTTGCCTTGTACGATAAGATGTACGTACAGGCTCTTGGACTTCTCAAGGTTCTGGGCGATGGTAAGTTACGAGAAGACGCTTACCGTGCAGGCCAGTTTAGAGTTCCGGTCAGCTAAAAATGTTAGTTGAAGCGCCACAAATGGAAGTAGGTAATGTAATTGTCACCACCACGGCGGATGGTGGACACGATCCTGAGTTCTGGGCACAATCTGCCGCAGACCGTATCGTAAGCGTAGGTAGCAGTTGCCACCCTGCAATAGCGCAGCAAGCGCAAGCATTTAAGGAAGCGGTTAGAGCCACGGCTTTGCACTGCATACGAGAAGCAATTAAGAGTGATAGAACCACTTTGGTTGTTGAACTTGAACGTCAAGGCCATAAGGACATGGCAGACATAATTAGGAGTCTATAATGGCTATTTCGACTGCGATGTGTACGTCTTTCAAGAAAGAACTTATGGAAGCCAAGCACAATTTCCTAGCGAGTGGTGGTAACACTTTCAAATTGGCGTTGTACACAAGTTCCGCAACTCTAGGGGCAAGCACTACCGCTTACGCAACCGCCAACGAAGTAAGTGGTACAGGATATTCCGCAGGTGGCGGTACCCTGACGAATATAAACCCAACAACAAGCGGCACTACCGCGTTTACGGATTTCGCAGACATTACGTTTTCCAACGCAACAATTACCGCTAACGGGGCTTTGATTTATAACAGTACCAATAGCAATAGAGCAGTATGCGCCTTGGCTTTTGGTAGCGATAAGACCTCAACGTCAGGCGATTTTACGATTCAGTTCCCAGCAGCAGCCGCGTCTACTGCAATTATTCGTATCGCGTAGCGAATATTTATGGCTAGCGTCAGCGGCTGGGGCCGTGGTAGTTGGGGACAAGGCCCGTGGAACCTTAGAACACCTGATGTTACTGGAGTAGAAGCCACAGGAGCGGTAGGGACACCACTCGTTTTCAACGATGTTGGCTGGGGCCGTGGTAGTTGGGGACAGGGTGCTTGGAGTTCCAGCATACCTGATGTTACTGGAGTAGAAGCTACAGGAGCGATAGGAACGCCACTCATCAGAGAAGGCTGTACGGCATTCCCGACTGGGGTATCCGTTACCGGAGCTGTTGGTAGTGTTGTAGTGTCAGGTGACGCGAGTATACTCGTTACGGGTGTAGCCGCAACAGGGGCCGCAGGTACCATAAACATTTGGGGCGAAATAGATACGGCCCAAAATCCAAACTGGCAAGAAATAGCCGCATGAGGTTTTAGATGACAACTCAATATACGACAATTTTGAAGCTCGCTTTACCAGTTCAAGGCGAATTATCTGGTACATGGGGCGATGTGGTTAACAACAACATCACTTCGATGGTTGAAGAAGCCGTTGCAGGTCGCAAGGTCATCAATACGTGGACTGCTAATTCACATACGCTAACCAGCGCAGACGGCACCACGTCCGAAGCGCGTGCGGCAATATTAACGCTCACCGATACAGGTACGGCACTATCAGGCGCAGGATCGGTTGTGTGCCCCGCAGCATCGAAAATTTACATCGTTGAGAACGGCACAGCTCAGGTAATTACGGTTAAGACCGCCAGCGGTACGGGCATAGCAGTACCTGTTGGCAAAAACATGGTCGTGTTCTGTGATGGGACTAACGTAGAAGAAGGTATCAGCAACATTGCTAGCCTCTCTATCGGTGGCGACGGGGCCACAGTTACAGGCATTAAAGACGAAGATAACATGGCGTCTAACAGCGCCACAAAACTTGCTACACAACAGTCTATTAAGGCGTATGTAGATTCGCAGGTTACCGTACAGGATCTTGATGTAACTGATGGCTCCGCTACTATCAGCATCGACTTAGATTCTGAGTCTCTAGGTATCTTAGGTGGTACAGGTGTTGATTCCACTGCTTCAGGAAATAATGTCACCGTAGCAATTGACGCTACTGTAGCTACGCTCGCAGGCTCACAGACACTTACGAACAAGACCCTAACAAGTCCTGACATTAATGCTCCAGATATTGACGGTGGAGCTATAGATGACGCTGTAATTGGTGGCGCTACCCCCGCTGCCGGTAGTTTCACTACCATAGCTGCTTCTGGAAACGTCGATTTTAATGCTGATGTAGATGTTGACGGTACGCTAGAAACAGATGCTTTAACTATCGGTGGAGTAACGTCGGTTCCTTTTGAGGCGGCAGACCACAGCAAATTAGATGGTATTGAAGCTAGCGCAGACGTAACAGATGCAACTAATGTTACAGCCGCTGGCGCTTTGATGGACTCAGAGCTTACATCTATCGCTTCAGTAAAGGCGCTTAACCAAGGCGTAGCTACCACCGACGGCCCTACATTTGCTGGGATAACTACTTCTGCTGACTCAACAATAGGCACGGACAAAAAAATAATCTTCAGAGACTCTGCTATACACATTAGCTCAACGGCTGATGGTGACTTGTCTATAGCTGCTGATGATGAGATAGATTTAACATCAACTCTAATTGACGTTAATGGCAACCTAGACGTTTCTGGAACTACGAATACTGTTAACTTTACAGTTGGAGGTACTCAAGGTAGTGACGGGCAGGTTCTCACCTCAACAGGCTCTGGTGTTGCTTGGGAAGACGCGGCTGGTGGCGGTGTTAATGGGATAGGATCAAGCACTACTACTCAAATAATTACATTAAGCTCCGCTAATAAAGTCGGCATTGGGCAGGGAGTCGGTAACGCACTCGCTCTTTTGCACGTATACCAAGCATCTGGTTCTGGTGACATGTTCAAAGTCCAAAACGCGGGCGGCGACGGGATGTTAATGGATAGTTCCGGCAATCTCGGAATAGGCACTAATAGCCCTAATCAACTACTAGATGTTGATGGCACCATAAATGCGGTTACCTATAGAGTCGGCAATAGCACTGGCAATGCTGGGCAAGTTCTTACTTCTCAGGGTAGCAACAACGCAACTTGGTCTAGTGTTGCTGTTAATGGCATTAATCCACTTACTTCCTCCGGCTACTTATTGAACCTAGTCAATGACAATGACAATTATTTGGTTATTGGCGATGGGGTTAGTGGATCCCTGTCTGGGGAAAGACCTGTCGTAAAAATCTGGAGCGATTATTTCAACAACCCCTATTTCCCTGCTATTCATGGTCAACAAGTAGGTTACGGCGGGGTGATGATCCAGAAAAACTCCTCTAGCACAGGTGCGGTGGCTGGAATCAGTTACATAATTGGTACAAGTTCTGGAAACGCATACTCTCTTTGGAATAACTACACCGTTAAAGAAGCAAGTAATCAACAGTCTTATATGGTATGGGCTTCAACTACTGCGAGTGGAGCTTATATCGAAAGGATGCGCCTTGCGCTGTCCGGTACTAACAGCAGCGCTAAAATACAATTGGGGCTTAACAAAGACAATCCGTCGTATAATTTAGATGTAAACGGTAGCTGTAGGATCTCTGGGGCAACAAATGGCGATGCCTTTTATGTAGGCACTAACCAGAACGTGGGTATTGGTACCGCTAGTCCATCTAATAAGCTCACTGTAAATGGCAATGCTAATGTTACTGGTTCCTTAGCTAAAGGCTCTGGTTCGTTCCGCATTGACCACCCGTTACCCGCTAAAACGGAGACACATGAGCTTGTCCATTCGTTCATAGAGGGGCCACAAGCTGACCTGATTTATCGTGGCAAAGTAACTTTGGTTGACGGTTCTGCGACCATAAATGTTGACACGGCATCAGGAATGACTGAGGGGACTTTTGAAGTTCTTTGCGGCGATGTACAGTGCTTCACTTCTAATGAATCAGGTTGGACTGCGGTTAGAGGTGCTGTATCTGGGAATACGTTGACGATTACAGCTCAAGAAAACACATGCACAGACACAATATCGTGGATGGTTGTTGGTGAGCGTAAAGACCCACACATGATTGATACAAACTGGACTGATGAAAACGGTAAAGTAATTGTAGAACCCTTAAAGGAAAATAACTAATGGCTACATGGAACATAATTGAACTTGAACGAAACGCCGCCGATGGTGGTGTAATTACGGCGCACTATCTTGCGACTGATGAAGACGGGGATTACGGAGCAGAGTCTCGTGGTATCGTACAATTTACGCCTGACCCCTCTGATTCAAATTTCATTCCTTACGCTGACTTGACTGAGGCTGACGTAGTTGCGTGGGTTAAAGCGAAAGAGGATGTAACGTCTGTTGAGAATTTCTTAGCAGCGCAGATAGCTGAACAGAAAAGCCCAGTAACTATTGACGGATTACCTTGGAAATGAATGAGTTAGAACGAAAGATTGTCATTGACGATGAAGAATATGACGTATCGGAGTTTGAGATTGAAACCCAGATGCATGTTGCCCGTGTCGCTGAACTTCGACAAGAAATCGCACGTTTGAAGGTAGATCTTAACGAGCGCGAGGTTGTACTAAACGCCTATGAAGAAGCCATCATTAAGGCGGTCAAGCCCGTTGAGGACGAAGAGCCAGAAGCGCAAGTGGTGCAGTAGACTATGGACGTAGGTTCGGTAACCGGATCTGCTCAAGTTAGTTGGAAGCAGATTGCTGTTGAAAAACAAGAGCGTCTGCGTACAGGCGCAGAAGGCGAACCCGTGAAAGAAATGGTGGAGACAGTAATGCCTACCTTGTATACCCAAAAAGGTAACAAGATTGAGGCTACAGCACTTGCTCCAACACAAAGGGTAGATATCTCAGTCTAAGAAGAAAGGAGTTAAGTAGTCATGGATTTACTTATAATAATCAATACGGTCACAACGATTGTCACCATCGCGTCGTTGATCGCTGCAAGCACTCCGACACCCAAAGATGACGAGTGGGTCGCAAAGCTGTACCGCTTCATTGATTTGCTTGCCATCAACATAGGTAAGGCTAAAGACAAGTGACACCCACTGAAAGAGCTATAGCGAAGATTGAAGCGCACGAGAAAGAGTGCGCTATACGCTACCAAGGTATTGAGCAGCGCCTCCAAGACGGGAGTAAGCGGTTTGATCGCCTTGAGCTAATGATTTGGGGCGTATATGTCACGGTGGTTGTTGCAGTAGCTTTACCGCAGTTTATGGCCTAACCATGATTGGTGAAATCGCAGCTATCGTAGCTGGCGTAAATGCTGCTACTAGTGCGATAAAACAAGTCGCTGAGACCACCAACGACATCTCCAGTATTTCTAGTTTCTTATCGACTCTCGGTGGTGCCGAAGTTGAGCTTCAACGTGCCCAGAATGAGGGTAAGTTGTCAGAGGCGGATGCTGTAAAAGCTGCTCTGGCAAAAAAGCAAATACAAGACACCATGCGCGAAGTCCGCGATCTTTTCACCATGAGTGGCAATGGTGACCTGTATCAAGAGGCGATGGCGTCTATGGCAGCGGCGAGGAAAGCCAAACAAACAGAGTTAGCGCGTAAGGCTGCGGAAAAGAAGAAGTTTTGGAAGGATGTAAGAGAGGTAATGACGCTTATCGCGGTTCTTGCGCTGTTGTTGCCGATGACCCTTGCCGTTCTGCTGACGTGGCTCACAGCGTAATTAGGAAATAATATATTATGAGTATCGTTGCATCGCTAGTAGGGCCAGTTACAGGGCTGCTGGACAAGTTCATAGAGGACAAGGATCAGAAAAACGCCTTGGCCCATGAGATTGCCACCATGTCTGAAAAGCACTCGCATGAGGCGCTCAAGGGCCAGCTAGAAATCAACAAAATGGAAGCCGCACATAAGTCGTTATTTGTTGCTGGTTGGAGACCTTGCATCGGCTGGATATGCGCTCTGGGACTGCTGTACAACACTATTATCGCCAATATCCTCGGTATTTGGTTCGCAGTGCCGGAAGTAGATACAACACTGCTTGTGCCCGTTATGATGGGGATGCTGGGTTTGGGCGCTATGCGCTCCTACGAGAAGGTTAACTCCGTCGCACGGGAGAAGTAATGGGTGATCTAGTCGAGATGGTTAAGCGGCATGAGGGCGTCAAGTCTAAGGTGTACTTATGTACTGCGGGTTTTGAAACCATAGGTGTAGGCCGAAACATCTCAGAGTCTGGCTTGGGCTTGTCTGCCGATGAGATTGACTACTTACTACATAACGACTTAGAGCGTTGTCACCAAGAACTGCAAGATGCGTATTACTGGTACGGAGGGCTGAACAAAGCTAGACGAGACGCGATGGTTGATATGTGCTTCAATCTAGGTATTACGCGACTACGTGGGTTTGTTAACGCTCTGGAAGCTATGTCCCGCGAGCAGTTTGATATTGCTGCGGATGAGTTTATGGATAGCCTTTGGGCCAAACAAGTTGGCAACCGTGCCCTAGAAGTAACTGAGATGATAAGGACTGGGGAGTACCGCTAATGCCTTTGCAGAAGCTACAGTTTAAGCCCGGAGTAAACCGAGAAAACACGCGGTACACGAGCGAAGGCGGTTGGTATGAGTGCGACAAAGTGCGGTTTCGCCAAGGTATGCCTGAAAAAATCGGTGGGTGGGTACGTATATCAGATACCACGTTCCAAGGCGTCTGCCGTTCGTTACATAATTGGGTTACGTTAAACAAACAGGATCTTATTGGCGTAGGTACCAACCTAAAGTTCTATATCGAGAATGGCGGCGGGTACAACGACATTACTCCCATTCGCGCTACTACCGCTGCCGGTGATGTGACTTTTGCTGCGACTAATGGCAGCACTACCATAACCGTTACCGATGTGGCGCACGGTGCTCTCGAAGGTGATTTTGTTACCTTTAGCGGAGCAGTATCTCTTGGTGGTAATATAACCGCAGATGTCTTAAATCAAGAATACCAAGTCGGCCTTCTCCCTACTGCAAACACGTACACAATAACTACTACAGCTACCGCAAACTCATCTGATACAGGAAACGGTGGAAGCTCTGTAGTCGGCGCGTACCAGCTAAACACTGGCCCCGAATTTGCTGAACCAGTAGCAGGTTGGAGCGCTGGTGATTGGGGTGAGAATGTGTGGGGTACAGGAGGCTCTAATACGGAGGCTCTTCGTCTCTGGAGCCAAACTAATTTTGGTGAAGACTTAGTATTCGGCCCTCGTGGTGGGGGTGTTTACTACTGGGACGCTACAACTGGCATTACTGTTCGTGCACAGCTAGTCACAGCTACCTTTTCTAGCACGGCGTCCAACGTACCTGTTGTACAAAACCGCATTCTTGTTTCTGACATAAGTCGGTTTGTGTTCTGTCTTGGTACTAACCCGTTAGGCAGTACCACGCTTGACCCCATGTTAATACGATGGGCAGATCAAGAAAGCGTAAGTAACTGGACACCCGCCGCAAGTAACCAAGCAGGTGACCTACGGCTGTCTAACGGTTCAGAGATTATTACGGCTACGCAGGCTCGCCAAGAGGTATTGGTGTGGACGGATTCTGCGCTTTATTCCTTGCAGTACGTGGGAGCACCTGCTGTATGGGGTGCACAGTTAGTAGGAGAAAACACCTCTACAGCGTCCCAGAACTGCGTAGCCTACGCTAACGGTGTGGCTTACTGGATGGGTAAGGATAAGTTCTATAAGTACGACGGGCGAACTCAACCGCTACGCTGCGACATCCGTAGGTACATATTCAACGACTTTAACTCCCTACAGTACGATCAGGTATTCGCCGGTACGAATGAGTCTTTCCATGAAATATGGTGGTTCTACTGTTCTTCTGACTCACAAACCGCAAACAGATACGCGGTGTACAATTACCAAGAAGACATTTGGTATTACGGTACGCTATCTCGTACGGCGTGGCTTGATTCTGGACTGCGAGAAGCCCCACTTGCCGCTACGTACAGCTATAACCTTGTAGACCATGAACAAGGTACAGACGACAATCAGACTACGACACCGGCAGCGATTACGGCGAACATATCTTCTGCTCAGTTCGACATAGAAGACGGACATCAGTTTGCGTTTATTTGGCGAGTGATACCGGATATTACCTTTGAAGGTTCTACAGCCGCCGCTCCTGTTGCAACAATGACCTTGTTACCTCTCGCTAATTCTGGTGCGGGCTACAACTCACCCCTGTCTGAAGGGGGGTCAAACAGCGGCACAATTACAAGAAGCGCGGTGCTGCCAGTGGAAGCGTTTACACAACAACTCAATACACGAGTGCGAGGGCGGCAGTTAGCAGTTAAGATAGAGTCTACTGGAGAAGGTGTTACGTGGCAGTTAGGTACACCAAGGATTGATATGCGTGCGGACGGGAGGCGGTAATGAGTATTGATACTACTAGATACTACGTAAACTTTGTTGCTCCTGCACTGCCGCAGCCTACTCCCATGTACAGCATGGAGTATCAAGATCAGCTAAACAATACTCTACGTATATACTTCAACAACATGGATAAAGCTGTACGAGATGCGTATATATCGGATGTTTCTGAGGCTAACAGTTGGTTCCTTAGCTAATGGCTAATCTCTACAGGAACGCCAAGGTAGATTTAACTACCACTAACGCAACTACACTGTATACGTGCCCTATAGCTACGACGACCATCGTTAAGTCTATATTAGTGTCCGAAGACTCTGGCAATGCCGACACCATAACAGTGACTTTGACCGATTCTGCTTCGGCAGTATTTAACGTGTTTAACACAAAAGCCGTAAGTGCTAACGCTACCGTAGAGCTACTCGCTGCGCCTTTAGTGATAGAAGAATCCGAAATACTAAAAGTTACCGCTGCAACTGCTAACAGGTTACACGTTGTCGCTAGTTTGTTGGAGGTATCGTAATGGGTGAAGGTGGCGCTGGAGGTACTAATTTTTCCGATGACGACATAGCAAATTTTCTTAGGGAACAAGAGAAAGAACGTAAGAGAAGGGAAGCTGAAGCCAAGGCAAAAGCAGAAGCAAAAGCTAAGGCGGAAGCTGAAGCCAAGGCAGAAGCTGAACGTAAGAGGAAAGAAGCCGAAGCAAAAGCCAAAGCGGCAGCAGAAGCAGCAGCAAAAGCTAAAGCGGAAGCTGAAGCAGCAGCAAAAGCTAAAGCGGAAGCAGAAGCCAAGGCAAAAGCCGAAGCGGAAGCAAAAGCGAAAAGAGAAGCTGAAGCCGAAGCGGAACGTAAGAGAAAAGCAGCAGAACGCCTCCGAAAGGCCGCTGAAGCCGCAAAACGCCAAGAGGAAGAAGATCTAGAAACGTTTAGGAAGCTGTTTGAAGAGGAAGAACGTAAGAGGAAGGAAGCTGAACAAAAGGCGAAAGAAGAAGCTGAAGCTAAGGCGAAAGAGGAAGCAGCAGCAAAAGCTAAAGCAGAAGCAGAAGCAAAAGCTAAAGCAGAAGCTGAAGCAAAAGCGAAAGCTGAAGCGGACGCACTTGCCGAACGCCGTAGTCAACCTCTAGCCGTAAGCCCCAAAGCCGCTCAAGATTTCCGTGCAGCGTATAAAGCTAAACTAGCGCAAGGCGCTGACTACTACGCAATAGACGACGTAGATGAAGTAGACGACTGGTATGACAGGGCGTACGACGAAGCGCTTAAAGCCGCGAACATCAATGACTATGCGGATATTGTCGGGGGTGAGGGCGGTACCTATGGTGGTACTTTAACATTCACTATCAGCCCAGATGATTACGTAGCAGCTACAGGTGCCCCTGCGTACCTCAAGGATATATTAAAAAAGGATAAATCTCGTAACGAGGACGAAGCGAAAAGCGCCTATGCCGTACTGTCTATTACGGACTCGCCAGAACAGATGGCTACCGTCCTTAGTGGGTATTATGGAATAGATTTCTCTCCTGTAGCGCAGCAGCTAGGTAATTTTGGCGGTAATTTAGGTAGCCATACAGACGCTTCGCAGGCACAAATTGCCGAGTTTCATTCGTTCATTGAGCCTATTCTTCAAGAGCAGATACCTTATTTACAGCTAACTCGTGGGGTGGGATACCAAGACGCAGTAAAAGCCGCGTTTGAAGAAGATCCGATGATCCAAGCATTGTACGGTAAGTACGATATTGCCCCCATACGCCAGACAAAAGACGGCTCTACCTATTTGTATGACCCGTTTACGTATGGTGAGATGCGTACGTTTGAGTCTAAAGACAGAGATTTCCAGAATGCGTTTAACATCATCGCTTCTATGGCTGCTTCATTCTATTTGCCGGGGATGCTTGTAAACGCAGGGATATTTAGCTCAACAGCCACTGCTACCGCAGCAGTAGCAGCGGGACAAACTATTGTATCTGGTGGCGACTTTGAAGACGTGCTTAAAAACGCAGGGCTATCCTTTATCGGTGCAACTGCCGCCGAAAAGCTGGGTAATGCTAAGGCAGCTTATGAAACTCTTGCCGCTGCTGGCCCCGGCGCAGCATCCTTAGCCGCACAAGCGCTAACAGAATACAACACGGCAAAACTTCTATACGCAGCAGCCCAAGTAGGTTCTGGTGCTGTAAGCGGTAATCTTGGTGCGGGGGTGCTTGCAGCTTTTGGCCCTGATCTAACCACCACTGCTCTCAACAAGGTAGGACTTACCCCCGAACTGCTTGACAGAGCAGGTGTAAACCAAGACTTGTTAGTAAATGGTTTGGTCAAAACCCAAGTAGCCTTGGCGCAAGGTATCGAGCTTGAAGATGCTTTATCTATAGGCTTAGGGCAGTACGTCCTGTCTGGTGGCGGTATAGCAGGCATAAACAAAGACACCTTCTTCGAGAAAATGGGCGAGGTGCTACGCGGTACTGGTGAAGCTATATTTGGTACTGGTGAAGAGAACCCACTAGACCCCAGTAAACTTACCGCAGCGTTAGGAGATCAATACAGCGATGCATATAATTCTTTATTTGGATCGGACACAAACGCACAGAACGTGTACAACAAAGCTGTACTACAAGGACTTCCAGAAGATGCTGTAGTCCCCGGTGCGTATAACTGGTTATTACAAAATGATGGGTCGTTAAAAGATACCGCAACAGGGTTAATAGTAGACCCAAGAATAAACGCGCAAGGCGCAGCATTTTTAGTGCGTAGTGGGGTGGTTGATTTAGGTAACGAAGGCATAAATTCTTACTTAAATTCTCTTCAAGACGGTTCTTTTGGGGGAGAGTTTTTAAGCAGCGCAGAAATAGCAGAGTTAAAAGCTGCTACTGTAGTACCTGTTCCCCCCGCATGGCGTGCTTCTGGTGGAGATTACAACTCCTATGTAGAGGCAATAAATGCAGGAAATGCGTCTGAACTACTGGCAGAGTTTGAAGCCTATTACGATCCCAACATAGGTTTAAGTATAGCCCCGCCTAACGTGGCAGATCTTTCTGGGCTAACCGCTGACCAACGTGCTTATTTAGTAGGTAATGCAATAGATCAGATAGCCAAAGCTATGTACGAAGAAGATCGTGCGAGCGGAGGTAGCACAAACAGTGCGGATGAGTTCAGGGCAGAAGCAATACAAGCATACCAAGAACTCCGAGAAGACGGTTACTCGCATCTTCGCGTTATGGAAGATCTCGGCATGGATACGTCTGGGGCAGTATTAAACGCCGTTCGTGAACTTGATACTGCTTTATTGGACGAACTACGCGCTGGTGATGCCCGAGAAGCATATCTTCGAGCATTAGGTACAGTAGATGAGACCACAGGTCGTTACCACGAAGATTCATTGTATAGGAATGGTATAGAGCAAGCGGTTGGCCTATACGACCTTGCGAAGCGTGCCGTGGATGCCGCAGAAGAAACTGGCGACGACAAGTGGATTATCGGCACTGCCATTGCTATTGAAGCAGGGACGGACGTAGCAAACGCATTTCTTGGACTCGCTGCATTGGGAGGTATAGACCCTGAGTCCACCGAACTAGGTAAGACGTTAAAAGCAATTACCGATATGACGGGTGAGAGCAAGCCCGAAGACTACCAAAAGGGGTTGCAGGACATAAATCAGCGGTTACAGGCCGCACAAGACCAAGCAAAAGAAGAAGGTCTTGGCACTTCTGATAGCTGGATTTTAGTTGGTAAGTCGATTATAGGCGCTGCCGCAGAAAACCCCACAGAGTTCGTTCTTGATTTTATTGTTAAAGAAGCGGCAGCAGAAATAATACCGTTTGTCGTTGGTGGTGTAGCGTTTGGTGGGGCTAAGTTAAGTGCCGCAGCAGCGAAGAAGTTTGGTGATGATGCCGCTAAGAAGTTCGCAGAAAACCTAGATGCTAGTGACATAGCTGTTAGTGTCACTATGGTAAGTGATGCCGCTGAAGAAGCGGGAGGCGCAGCAGCAGAGGGGTACGGCGAAGGTTACGCTGCTAAGATAAAACAGCTTACGGAACAGAACGCACGTCTAGCTGAACTTACGGGTGTGAGTTCCATACCTCTGTCAGATGCACAGATAAAAGAAGCGGAAGAATTTGCCACTGAAGTCGCACGTAAAGCTGGAGTGACGGGGCTTGTGCTGTCTGTCGCATCTGATGGGCTACTAGGGGGTAACGAGTTAGCACGAGGGCTGTTTGGTGATAAAGCCACGAACGCTGCGGATGAATTTGTAACTAGCCTGACTAACCGTGTTACAAGAGTCGGACAGGGAGCAGGCCGAGAGTTCATGCTTGAGGGTCTACAAGAGGGCGGACTACAATTAGCTATCGAGGGTATGTTATATGAGATAGATCCTGACCGCCCTACGTCTGCGGCTGTAGCTCAAAGCTCTATACTAGGGTCAATTATAGGTAGCGCTGTGGGTAGTGGTATTGGCGCGGCTGCCGAAGTAGGAGATGTATTAGCTAGTATCGTCCAAAAAACCTCCCCTACGGTGCGGGCTGCTATAGAGAACGCAAAGAGGGGCGCGTTGTCCGATGCCCAAACTAAAGAAATACTCGCAGGTTTCGGCATAACACAAGGTGAGTTCGGTGACTTACAGACCAGTCTACTGAACGATGCGTTTGATGCGAACTACACTTCGACCACCGAATCCAGAGAGGCGTTTCAAGCTGCGAACTCTAACTACAACCCCACTGACGCTGATATACGCCAGTTTACTGGGGAAATTGCTGAAAACAGGTTAGCTGATAGCGTTGCAGACTTAGTAGACCGCAGCTACATCGACGCGCAAGAAGCCATAGATGCCGCAGCGCTTGAAGGTCTGACATTAACTAACGAACAGGTCGCTCAGTACGTACGCCAAACCGAGTCTGGGCAAGCCGAGGCTGCGCTTAACAGCTTACGTTCTGATGTTTTCGACCCGATGTATGTCACTAACCGAGAAGCTAGGGACTACTTTACTGACATTGGGTATACACCTACACAAGAAGACTTGGCTGAGTTTGTAGGTAAGTCAGAAAAGTACGCTTCAGACAATGTGACTGAATACTCTGAAAACATGTTAATGCTTCAGCTAGACGGGCTGCTTGGTAATCCAAACACAACGCCTTTGCAATTAGACAGTCTGCTAGACCAGATTGAATCAATCAACCCAGACTCTACTGCCCGTACGGATTCTGGCATTGACGATGGGGGTAACAGGCCACAACCACAGCCAGAGCCTGAACCACAACCAGAGCCAGAGCCTGAACCACAGCCAGAGCCTGAACCACAGCCAGAGCCACAACCAGAGCCACAACCAGAGCCTGAACCACAGCCAGAGCCACAACCAGAGCCTGAACCACAACCAGAGCCACAACCTGAACCAGATCTTACGGCAGATCAAATAGCTGCGTTGTCCGACCAGCTAACAGAGTCTGAGCAGCAGCTTAATGACCGTATAGATCAGCTACAAGGAGAGGGTAAGACTCGTGATGAAGCATTGGCGCAGGCTATTAGCGAGCTTGCAGGTCAATTGGGCACAACAACACAAACTCTGCTAGACATCATAGGGGACTCTGAGTCTTCCTTACGAACAGACTTTAGGGACGAACTAGCTGTCCTAGAGACGATTGTATCTGAGGATATGGCTAATCTTGAGACAAGTATCCTTGGCAAGATGGCTCAGTACCAAGCGGAAGGGCTTTCTCGGGATGAAGCACTAGCCAAAGCTATTGAAGATGTGTCTCAAGACATGCTTACCCTCGAAACAAGTTTCCTTGGCAAGATGGATCAGTACCAAGCAGAAGGGCTTTCTCGGGATGAAGCACTGGCTAGGGCCATCGAAGAGGTGTCCACAGAGCTAGGTACAACAAAGGCAGAGCTGTTAGACGTTATAACAAACTCTAACCTCACCATACGAGAAGACTTCAAAGGCGAATTAGCTAATCTGAAGACAAGTTTGCTTGGGGATATGTCGAACCTTGAGACAAGCATTCTCGCTAAAGTGGCTGAATACGAAGCAGCAGGGCTTTCTCGTGATGAAGCGTTAGCGCAGGCTATTGATGAGCTTGCTGGTGATCTAGGTACGACAAAAGAATCCCTGATAGACGTTATAGCGAACTCTGAACTTACCATACGAGAGGATTTCAGGAACGAGTTAGTCGATCTGAAGGCAAGTTTGGTTGGGGATATGTCCAGCCTTGAGACAAACCTTCTTGAAAAGATAGCGGAGTATGAGGCAACAGGGCTTTCTCGTGATGAAGCGTTAGCACAGTCCATTGCAGATGTATCCGCAGAGCTAGGTACAACAGAAGAAAACCTGCTGGACACTATAGCGGACTCTGAGCTTGCCATACGAGAAGACTTCAGGGATGAGCTAACTACCCTAGAGACAAGTTTGTCCGAGGACATGTCGAATCTTGAGGCAAACATACTCGATAAAGTAAATGAGTATGAAAATGCAGGGCTTTCTCGGGATGAGGCATTATCGCAGGCTATTGACGACCTTGCCGGTGATCTCGGTACAACAAAAGAAAACCTGTTAATCACCATAGCAAATTCCGAACTTGCTATACGAGAAGACTTCAAGGGTGAGCTGACGGGCCTAAAGGCAAGTTTACTCGGAGATATGTCGAATCTTGAGGCAAGCATCCTTGATAGAGTAGCTGAATACGAAGCAGCAGGACTCTCTCGGGACGAAGCACTGGCCCAAGCTATCGAAGCTGTGTCGGGAGAGCTAGGCACAACAGAGCAGAACCTGTTAGACGTTGTAGAGGACTCTGCACTTGCCGTACGGGAAGACTTCAGAAATGAGTTGACTACCCTAAAGACAAATCTATCTGAGGAAATGTCCAACCTTGAGACGAACCTCCTTGGAAAGATGGCTGAGTATGAGAACGCAGGACTCTCTCGTGATGAAGCGTTAGCGCGGTCTATTGCAGATGTATCTGGAGAACTAGGTACAACAGAACAGAACCTGTTAGACAGAATAACGAACTCCGATCTTGCCATACGAGAAGACTTCAAGGGTGAACTAGAAAGTTTGCAGGCAGACCTATCCGAAGGTATGTCCAACCTTGAGACGAACCTCCTTGGGAAAATGGCCGAGTACGAGAACGCAGGACTCTCTCGTGATGAAGCACTAGCTAAGGCCATCGAAGATGTATCTGGAGAACTAGGTACAACAGAGCAAAACCTGTTAGACAGAATAACGGACTCTGATCTCGCCATACGGGAAGACTTCAAGGGTGGACTAGAAAGTTTGCAGGCAGACCTATCCGAAGGTATGTCCAACATCGAGGCAAACCTCCTTGGAAAGATGGCTGAGTATGAGGGAGCAGGACTCTCTCGTGATGAAGCACTAGCTAAGGCCATCGAAGATGTATCTGGAGAGTTAGGTACAACAGAACAGAACCTGCTAGATAGGATAACGGACTCTGATCTCGCCATACGGGAAGACTTCACAAACGAGTTATCTGCCTTACGAACAACTCTATCTGAAGATGTATCTAACCTTGAGACAAGTCTTCTTGAGAAGATGGCCGAGTATGAGGGTGCAGGACTTTCCCGCGATGAAGCGTTAGCGCGGTCTATTGCAGATGTATCTGGAGAACTAGGTACAACAGAACAGAACCTGTTAAACAGAATAGCGAATTCCGACACTGCTATACGGGAAGAGTTCAAGGATGAGATAGACAATTTACAGGCAAGTCTAGCTGGAGACGTAGCTAACCTTGAAGCAAACCTTCTTGAGAAGATAGCGGGGTACGAGGCGGCGGGACTTTCTCGGGATGAGGCACTATCGCAATCCGTTGCGGATGTATCCGCAGAGTTAGGTACAACAGAGCAGAGCCTGTTAGACAGGATAGCGGGTTCTGAACTTGCCATACGAGAAGATTTTGGAACCGAGTTAGCTAACTTACAGGCGAGCTTATCTGGGGATGTAGCTAACCTCGAAACAAACCTTCTTGAGAAGATAGCCGAATACGAAGCAGCGGGGCTTTCCCGTGATGAGGCATTAGCTTTAGCTATCGAAGATGTATCTGGAGACGTAGCTGGCCTTGAGACAAATCTACTTAACAAAGTAGCTGAATACGAAGCAGCAGGGTTGTCCCGTGATGAAGCACTATCCAGAGCTGTTGCGGATGTATCTGGTGACGTAGCCAGCCTTGAAACAAACCTACTTGAAAAGATAGCTGAATACGAAGCAGCAGGGCTGTCTCGTGATGAAGCACTAACTAAAGCTATCGAAGACGTGTCTGGGGATGTAGCTAACCTTGAGACGACCCTACTTAATAAAGTAGCAGAATACGAAGCAGCGGGGATGTCCCGTGATGAAGCACTAGCCAAGACTGTTGACGAGCTTGCTAGTGATCTAGGTACAACAAAAGAAGCCTTACTAGATGCCATAGCGGACTCTGAGCTTTCTGTACGAGAAGACTTCAAGGGCGAGTTAGCTGATTTACAGACAAGCCTATCTGGAGAAGTAGCTGACCTTGAAACAAACGTCCTCGACAAGATGGCTGAGTACGAGGCAGCAGGGCTTTCTCGGGATGAAGCATTAGCTAAAGCTATCGAAGATGTGTCTGGGGATGTTGACGCTACAACACGTACCCTTCTGACGAAGATTGACGAGGCTGAACAAGCAGGTGCCGACAGAGATACGGCACTGAGCACCTCTATATCCGACCTTGCTAGCGAGCTTGGCGTTACCGAAGAAACTTTACTTACACGTATCGGAGAGTCTGAAGAGTCCCTACGCGCTGCAATCGGTGAAACTGAAGCTGATTTGTTGCGTGCAATTAGCGGCGCTGAGGGTGCACTGACTGCCGAAATTGAAGCGGTAGCGGAGCTTGTAGGTAAGCCTGCTTCTGAGGTGACTGATGCGGACATTGACTTTGTTGCTGACCTTATCGCACAGCAAGAAGCGATCAACGACCCTGCTACGTACACACAAGAACAGCTAGCCTATGACGTAACAGGTGACGGTGTAGTAGACCAAGCTGACCTAGACCTCCTGCAACAAGCTAGAACAGGGCAAGATGTACTGTTCGACCTTGACAGTATGTTCGCTCCTACGGGCCTATACGCCGCACAGCAGCAGACGCAACAAGCGCTACAGCGTCAGATGGAGCAGCAACAACAGCAACAGATTCAGACGCAACAGGAACTGCAACAGCAGCAAGAGCTACAGCAACAGCAGCAGATGCAGCAGCAAATGCAGTCGCAGCAGGCAATACAGACTCAAATCGCACAAGAAGGGGAGCAGGCTCGCCGTAGGGATCTGTTAGGCCAGATCATGGGTGCCGCAGACATAACAGGACAACAAGTTACAGTAGATCAATCTCCCTTGGCACAGATCGACTATCTGTATGATTTTGGTAGTATATTCGGGCCGCAACAAAGAGCGTCTATGTTCCCTACACCGTACGGCACAATCGAACGAGGGCCAGTTCAACCGACTACACGGCCTAGACTGCCGTTTGGACGTAAACGTGGAGGTATAATTGATGCAAACGACGAACTATTACGGATTATTGGAGAAAGCTAATGAGCTGGTGGACTGATCTTACATCTGGCGTGTCCGGTGCTTTTACCGATACTGGAAATGAAAACACGTTTTTAGGGGGCGTTGGTGATTTTTTTCGTTCTGATGTTGGTAGTCTTATTGGAACCGCAGGGCTTGGAGCTTTAGCCACTAAGACTGGAATCATGGACACTAAAACGCCTGTAGTTGGCTACCAAGGAAGCATTCCAGAGTATGAGGCCGTGCGAGAGCGCGTACCTATGCAGGCAGACCCTAACCGTAGGCCCGGATCTGCTGGTAGAAGATACTTCAGTGATGTTCAGTACGCTGACCGTCCTGAACGTCAGTCTATGACAGTAGAGCAAGCACGGCAAAAAGCCCAAACACAAGCGCAAGGGCTAGCTGGAATGGCTGCTGGCGGTGCTATTGGCATGAACAAAGGGTACTACTTAGGTGGTATTACGGATGGTATGGCTGATAAGATTCCAGCAAGGATAAATGGCGAGCAAGAAGCACGCCTTAGCGACGGAGAGTTTGTCATACCTGCGGATGTGGTGAGCCATCTAGGTAACGGTAACTCCGATGCCGGTGCAAATCAGCTACACCAAATGATGACCAGAGTACGTAAAGAACGCACGGGTAACCCGAAACAGGGTAGGCAAATCAAACCTCAGAAGATGCTACCTGCATAAAGGTAATGACTATGTATAAATATAACACTGGTGGTGATGTAACTGTTCCCGCAGATCCGAATGTAGGTCAAGAAGTAGGTAGATCAGGTGCACTTGCGGAGTTTGCTGGCCCCTATGTCACAGAAATGCTGGGTAGAGGGCAAGCTCTTTCGGAACAACCTTACCAAGCCTACACGGGGCCGTTGTCTGCTGGAGCATCTGACGTACAGCAACAGGCGTTTACAGGACTAGCTAGCCTAGCTGTACCCACCACCCCCGCTACATTTGATGCTGCTACTGCTCAACAGTATATGAACCCTTATACAGAAGCAGCTCTTCAGCCTCAATTACAGGCGGCACAGCGTGAAGCGGATCGTGTGCGGTTGGCTAACGCTGCTAGGATGCAGCAGGCCGGAGCTTTCGGCGGATCTCGTTTAGGTCTAGTAGAAGCAGAGGGTAACCGTGCGTTACTAGAGAACTTAGCAAACATCCGTGGAACAGGTTACTCACAAGCGTATCAACAAGGTCGGGAGCAGTTCGCTCGTGATAGAGGGTATGGATTAGAGGCGCTAGGTGCTCAACGTGTTGGCGGGGCTGAACAACGTGCTATTGAACAAGAAGGCATAGCGCAAGACTACGCGCAGTTCCGTGAAGAACGTGATTACCCTTATAAGCAGGTTCAGTTCCAGCAGTCGCTGCTACAAGGATTGCCGATTGCAGCGCAAACCTATTCGTACTCTCAGCCCAGCACATTGTCTACTATGCTAGGTAGTGCGGGGGGTATCAGTGAACTTCTTAATCTGTTTGGTGGTAGTGGCGGCGGTGGCGGCGGTGGTGGAACTCCAGCCGAGGTTCAGTCTATGCTGGATAACGCAGGCATTACCGACGAAGACCTAGCACTTATGGGGTATACCGGAGGTGGTAGCTAATGCTTAATTCACGAGGTTTGGGCGAGCAGGTACAGCGTAAGAAAGAAGCGTACCAAGGCAACCCACAGGCACTACAGCAGCAGTACCAAAAGAGTCAGCAATTAGTTGACCTTCTTGCGCTACAGCAGCTTAAAACAGAGAAAGAAGCCGCTGCCCGTAACATGCAGATGCAGATGCAGCAGAACCCTGCCACGATTGCACAGCAGCGTGAGCAAGAAGTGCTTGGCATGATTAAGCAAGAGCAAGGCCGAAAGCTAGGCGACGTTGCACAGCGCACTGCCGGTACACTCGGTCAGATCAACAAAAGAACGCAGCAGAATATGCAGCGTACTGCCAAGCAAGGTTTACCCTCTATAGGTGGCCCACAAA
>UEXM01001042.1_pt1 | contig 21897 bp, 26 predicted proteins | sample 1796661 | NCBI WGS metagenome assembly UEXM01 (sample SAMEA4772469, study PRJEB27181) | metagenome | reverse complement strand
AAGAAGAACTGGACAAGAAGCACGATAAAGCTGTGTACTTGGACATGCAGTCTCAACTGCGGCAGATGAAGCATGTTAATAACGTGCATACTCTGTTCGATAGAATGAAACCAAAGATAGAAGATATAAGGAAACGTAATCCAGAGGCAGCACAACACATAGTTAAGCTGTTCCTTGATGCCGAGCAAAGCCTAACAAAAGGAGAAAACTAATGGCCTTGAAGAAACTTACAACGATTCGCTGTTTTGCGAATGACCCAGACAAGAAAGCTACACACGGCAACTCTAACTGGAAGCCATACAACGGCAAAGAACCTACTGATGTAGTTCTAAGTAAGGATGTGCGGCACAGTGTATCTGTATTCCAGAACGATGACGGGTCTATTGATGTGGTAATCAATGAACGCACTATGGATGACTACTCAAGCGGCGAGAGTGTAGCTGCCAACGTCAGACAAGGCGGGATGCGTAAGATTGCTGAGTCAATCGAACAGCCAGCACAACCAAAGTCACCTATGGCGTTAGATGATGACTCAATCCCATTCTAATTTAGAAGCGGCTTTCCATGCTTTAGACCATTGCAAGGATGTACTCTTGGAACGGTCTAAGTATGGGGCAGTCGGGGACAACTTTAGACAGATTAGCGATATGGGGTCTATGATTACAGGCCACAAGATGACTGAGACACAGGTATGTGCGTTTATGATAGCTGTGAAACTATCTAGGCTATCAGCCAAGGATGAGTTTGGGCTGAACTGTAACCACATAGACTCATTCGTTGACATCATAGGCTACAGTGCCATTGCTTTAGAACTGCTGGACAATGGCAAGAAGAAAGGTTGATACACGGCAACTTGAGTGCGCTGTGTGCGGGTATAAACACTATGCTAAAGATGGCGGGTGGGTAATCTTGGGGAGTAATAAGACCATCTGCTATTCATTGGAGGGTAGAAACTGTTATGGAAAGATGCAAATGCTGCGGTCAGATAAAGCTAGGCCGCCCAAGGAAGATGAGGGGACGCTGGACATTCTTAAAGAATTTGAAAGCTGGTGATGCCATCACGTTTGATAACTGTAATGAACATGAAAAGGCAAGGGATGCTGTAAGATATTACAACATCCCCTACAAAGCCTTTAAACACAAAGACGGTACTGGCTACAGCCTAGTTATTTCTTCTTAGACTTCATAATTTTTTTCTGTAAAGCGGTAGGCAATGTCTTCTGCTTTGCAGACAGACCCTTGCCTTTAGCTGCTTTCTTCTTTGGTGGGCGTCCCATCTTCGACCCGTAAGTCCCTTTTCCCATCGGCATAACTACTTTCCTTTCTTTGCTTTATTACGTCTTGAGATTGCTGCTGCCTTCGACTTTGCATCAGCCTTGCTACTGGCACCCCATGCCCGTAACGATAGTAACAACCTTGTCGGTTTGCCATTCTTTTTTTCTGGCCCCTTCATGCCGCCCATTCTAGCTAAGAAACTTGCGCGTCTTGGATTGTCGCCCTTCTTAACAGGTGCCTTGAGGTTCATGCCCTGCTTCTTGGCAGACGCACGACCCTTGGCGTTCAACCCACCTTTCGGGTTCTTCCCCGCTTTGCGTTGCCATGCTGGTGTCTTAGCCATCTTGATTCAGCCCGTGGGTATACCCGTCTTGCTTGTTATATGTAAGCGACTCACCTCGACCACCTTCAACGTAGCTACAATGTATCCAGCCAGAGTTGCCGCCAGTATAACACTCAAGAATAAGCTGGTCATAGTCTAGGTTTTCCTCAATCCATCTAGCCAAGTCATAGTTATCCATACCTGGCACTTCAAAGTCACAAGCCTCACCCTTGGCGTGTTGGCTGTTCAAGCTACTGCCAATAGCGACACACAACTCTGGGCTGCGATAGCCTGATGACACCATCACTGGCCCAAACTCATCGCGGATAGGCTGCAACACCTTATCGCATAAAAGTTCCATCGCCTCTATGTGGTGTAGTTCTGGGGTGTTGGGAATACCCTTGCGTTCCGCAGTCTGAGACTTGACCATTTCTTCCAATGAGAAGTTAGGTGACAGCGGGAAGGTCATTTCTTTTTCTTCTTTGCTGTCTTTGCTGATTGCTTAAAAGCCTTTGATGTTGGTGCGCCTTTGCTACCAGGCTTGCGCATTTTCTCACCGCTTCCAGCTTTAATGCGTTTGCGTTTTGCATGAATGTTTGCGTATAGACCTTTTCCTGGCATCACTTTCTCCTAAATTTATCTACACCTTTGAGTCCTAATCCGGCAAGAATAGTAACATACAATATATTTTGATACCAATCCGGCAGTTCGTTCAGCCTTGCAAACCCTGACTTGACCAGTTCTTCCATGCCAGGGACAAAGCTAAGTATGCAGGGAATGAGTACAACAATCGTAATTATCTCATCCTTGATGCTGGATTTTGTAGACTCAGCCATGATGAGTTCCCACTTGGAATCATGCTGGGCTGCGGTCTTCATTATCTCTGACTTGGCTTTCTGCTTCTCAACCTTGCCTTCCAAGAAGGTCTGGGCAAGGCTGCCAACTACACCTAGTAACTGTATCATTTATCTTTCCCTGCGTTGCCTAAGTAAATACCGTAAACGCCCGTCATAACGCCCATGATAACGCTAACAAAAGCTGATTGCTGCGTAGTCGGTGCCTCTAAGTTCATAAACCATTCTGCACAACGCCACGACATAGCCACGCTTGCAATCATAGTTAGCTTTGCAGTGATGTTTATCTTTAAGTATCTAGCAAACCAGTCAACCATCTCTGCACCTTCTTACTGCCGCCAACGCTTTATTAAACGAGTACAGTTCCGCTTTAGGTTCATCAAAAAGCTGGGGCGACAGGCTCTTAGTCTTTTGTTGCACCTGTTGAACTGGCAAGAACAACGCTTTACGGTGGTCATAGCCCACACAGCATAATATGTCATAGTCTTTCTCATCGGGTAAAGTTTTAGTCTTGCATCCACTCCCAAGTTGAAAATGGTAACGCGGACTTCTGCGGCCTTCGTCAATATACTTCTTTGAAGTCTTAACTTGTATCCTGATATATTCATTTTCTTTCCACGCTAGTAAATCAACTTTGTCTTGCTGACAAGGGGATACTCGCCAGCCTAATGATAGCACGACTGCGGCTGCTATGTATTCGCCTATAAGCCCTATTGTGGTACTCATACAATACCTATAGCACCAGCTACTGAAATCATAAAAAAGAAAAACAACCCTATAGCTACTGCAACTACTAAAGATATAAGCAAGGCTGACTTTAGTCCCTCCATCATCTCATCGTGCTTTAGCTGTGCTTGTTTTCTTGCCTCAACCGCAGCTTCCTTCGCTTCTTGTATGCGTTTTCGCCTCTCCTCAAGTATGCCTTTCCAGGTGCCATGACCAAAGCGCATGTCCACCATAGTAGCCACTTCTTGTAACTTCTCAGCAGCTATCTTGGCATCTAACACTTCTTTAGCTACGGATTCAACGCCAAACTGGTCAGTTAAGCTCACGCCTGACCGCCTGTTACGCGCATCGTTTATCTGTTTTTGGCCTGTAAATAGACCGTCTATCTGCCCAGCAATCTCACCAATATCCTTTGCGGTACTGATGTTTGACTTGATAAAGTCAACAGATTGTTTGACAAGCGCAATGCCAGCTAGTGTTGCTGAGATGGGTTCCATGATGACAACAGCCCTTGCCTAAGTTGTTTGCATTTATAAGACCTGGGCATGATAACGCCTTTGTTTATCTGGGCTATCGCATTACCCATTTCATGCGCACGTTGTACGCATTGTTCTCTGTCTTTATACGGGCCTCTTGTGTCGTGATACTCCCAACAGTCCTGTGGCGTGACTACGCTGCAAGCCAGGACTATTACCTTAAACATCTTTCTTCAGCAGATTCTGAACGGTCTTTGTCTCCCATATCCGTATCAAAACCCACACACCAGTAAACAAAGCTACAACATCTGGAACCATTGACATCCAAGCAGCTGCTGTGCCTGTGCCAGCCACTACGTCCAAAGTAACTTTTGTTTCATCGTTCATTAGATTGCATCCGGCCAATCATTTATAGGCGCATTGCCAGTTGGATTGCCATCACTATCTACAGGCACATCATACAATGCCATAAACGCTGCAAGGTCAGACGCACCGTTGATGGCTGTCTCGATAGCAGCGCATGAGGTACGAACCGCATCCCTGTAGGTACTGATTGTGCTAGGGATTGCTGTAGACTTCTCTGATTTGCGAGTAACATACCAGTCATACGGCGCAAGCAGCCCAGCCGCCTCTGTCTTAGCTTGTGCGATGGCTACAGACTTGAGACCAAGCGTTACCATTTGTTTGCCAGTCATGGGGTCATTAACGGCTTTGCCATCTTCATCAACAACATTGACATCAGTTAGGCTGCGTGGGATTAACGTGCCATCAGTCTGTCTGCCCCAGTAGAACCTGTTGTCGTATGCAGCCTCTGATGCTGGTGCATCTTCCCAAGTAACACCCCAGCTTTTTTTATTAGCGTCAGTCCAAGCAGACGCCCAGTTGTAAGGATGCTTAAACCCATTATCGTCAGTCCAGCCCCTGCCCTCTCGCAAAGTTTTGCTTGCATATTTGTAAGGCATTTCTATCTCCTATCGTGCATTAGCAAATTTAAATGGGGCTTCGGCAAAGGCTAAGTAAACCACTGTCTTACCAGTTTGATTTATGTAATTTGTATTTTCTCTGAGCTTGAAACCGTTACTTAACATATCTACTCGCCAATCACCCGCAGACCCAACGCCATTTTCAGCAACATTTGAATCTGCAAAAAGACTGGTCTCATCTGGATTTGCTGTATCTCTGGCTGTGTCGTGTATGTTCCAGTTGTATGCGGTGGAGTCTATCTTCTTCAGCATAATCCACGCAGGTCTGAAACCTAAATATACGAACGTGCCATCTGAGGAATTGTTGCCGACATAGCTACCGAATTTTGAGTAGCCTTCAATTCCTTTAAACGCATAGAACACATATGAATCGCCACTAGCATTTACTAGTTCGTGCGACCCAATAGTAAACACATCGGTTGTAAACGTGCCGTTGTTCCAAGCTGTATTGCCTGTAGCTACTCCGGCAGTGCTGTTCAAAAGCAAGTAAGCATTTGTCGGCGTTGCTGACTGGTCTTTGTGATATACAGCCCAATCTCTTGCGTTACTTCTACGCTTTACAATAACCACTTCTGGAATTGCACCAAGTGAATGACCAATCGTGGCCCCTGCTGTGGCATTTCCCGTAAAGGTTCCTACCGCAAAACCCGCATCGGTATTGGCTGACACACTTGACGTAATACTGCCATCTGAATTGCTTGATGCGCTGCCGCCAGCTTTCCACGACCAAGCTACAAATGTCCCGCCATTATCGTTGCCTGAAAATTGGTTGCTTTGGCCTACTGTAAAACCATCATTGTCAAATGACTGTAAATCATTTGTGCCTGATGATGTAAATTCTGCATCAGTCCGATTACTAATAAGCCCTTTACGAATACCTGTCACAGAATTAAGCAAACCATTACTAAAGTTTTGTGCGGAATCTCTGCGCTTAATCCAGAGAAAATCAGGTTGAAAATTCAAGCCATTGACTTCTAAAGTGCCTGAATTTCCAGTGTACAAAAGCGTATCAAAATGGTCATCAGCTTGACTGCTTTGTCCGGGACCGATGGTTGGTTCTGGAAGATTGGATGTGCAGAGAGCTAAGAAGCCGGATGGTACTGCATACTCAAACGTGCCAATGCTATTGTCATCTGCGTTTGCTGACGCTACATCTTTGCTGTCTTGACCAAAGTTTATTGAGTAGGTTTCATTGTAGGAGCCACCTCTCGTTGCACTAAAAACAATATCAGTTACAGCGTTAGTAAACATTGATGTTACATCTAATCCACCTGTGCCGTTAGCTGGGTCTGCGCTGTTCCTGTATGTACCGTTTTTACCAATATAAAAAACTTTATTATCAACATCTAAAAGAAGCTGGTAAATATCTCCATTAGAGGTTGAGTTGTTACCTTGACTGTTATAGTTGCCGCCACCGGCAGAACCATCAATAGTAACAGCTTGATTATATGTGCTGAAAAATACACCTTTAGATTGAGAGTATTCGTCATAGCCTAGACTTGCATCTGTACACCATCCAAATTGTGTGCCGCCGCCAGAAGCATAAGAATCAACGTGTAGTTCCACATACCATTTTCCACTTGATGGGAGTGCTATTGTACCGTGAACCGCTCTGTTATTTGTGGTTGTAACCATAGTCAGATTACCATCGCTTAGAGTAATCCCGTTGGTGTAAGCTAATGGATTTAATGTACAAAAATTATTAGTCGGGCTGTCCGGCACGACATCGCTGGCGGCTAGACCGGAAACTGCAAAATTGTTTCCTGTGCCAGATTGGTCATCACCAATGTTTGCCTGCGCTGTTGTGCCTTGAGTTGTTGTGGCTGTGCCTATTCCTTCAAACGTCAAATAAAAACCGTTAGTGCCATAGCTACCGCTGTATGCTTTTGGCACCCAGATGCCGTTAATAGTTTCGCCAAAGCTGGTGGGAGCTAACTGACTTCCAGACACAAAATGCATCTCTGCTAAATAACCACCAAAATTACGGCTGTTATTTCCAGCATATTTACCAATCAAATGGTCATTGCCATTTTTGTTAATGGTAGTATCGTTGTCTTTTGTTGGATAAGCTGAACCAGCAAATGTTGCCTGTTCACCATTTATATACATTTTAACTCTATCGGTATCAGTTACTTGAGTAGTGTCTACCGCAATAACCGCGTGATACCAAGCAGACACATCTCGCAAAAGACGGTCAGTGTATAGAACACGACTTGCCGCGCCATCATTTAGTTGGAAGTAAAGTTGGTCACTCGTGCTAAGTGATATATAGCTATAACTACTATTGTTACCATCTGTATAAATTTGCCTATGATTACTACCATCAAATCGTCCAATTTTGAACCAAAAACTCAGCGTGTATGTTTTTCTATTCCCATCTGTAGTAATATCAAATTTAAGATTAGGATTATCTGAATTATTAAGACGCAGAGACTGGTCAATGGTGTGAGGGTAAAATCCAGTGCTAGGATTTGTAAACCATTTGTCTGGGCTAAACATTATGCAAACGCCAGTTGTGCTGCGCCAAGCAAGATAGAATTATCTGCTTTGACAATGTAAGGTAAAACATCATAAGCGTTGTTCGCAGATGATAGCGTGATACCACCAGCCGCAGGGCTTTCGTAATCACCATGCAGTGACAATGTTGCAGCAGAACCGCTTGATGGCTGAATAAGTATTATAACGCCTGTCTGTCCAATCTGACTAGCTTCAGTAGTTGGTGCAGCAAGAGTGTTTGAGCCAGCAGCTAATGTGACTATAAAGTTCTGATATGTGTCATAGTCAAGAACACCGCTAGTTGCTGACAGGGCTGCTGTGTAAGTGCTTGGCACTTGTGCTTTTAAAAATGTGCTTTGTGCATTTGTACTTACAAGAGTGCCATCACCGCCAGCCGGAAGAGTTAATGTATTACTTGCAGCCGCACTATGTGGTTGAGGCTGTATAGTCTGTGCATGTTGATTGCTGGACTCGCAATACAATTTGATTTGTGAACGACTGCCTGTGCCTGTTCGTATATCTACTAAACCATCTGATATAGTCACACCACCAGAAGAACCATCACCATCGAGATTGACCTTGCCAGAACCATTAGGTAACAAGTCAATATCACGATTACTGCTTGATACAATGTCTCTAGCTAAAACATCCAAGTTTCCGCCTAGCTCTGGGCTTGTATCGTCAACAACATTAGTCATGCTGCCAGAACCGTCTTGACCGCTATAGCTAAAATCTACACGGATGCCATCAGCATTGCTGAATGTACCGTTAGACGCCAGATGCCCGACAGGAACCTTCGTATATCCTGATGCGTCTGTTACTGCGCCTGTTACCTTAAACAAAGCAAAGGTGGCTGGTGTACCTTCTTTTTCAATGTGTATAATGCCTCGCGCTGTTGAATTAGACACATCATCAAAACTTTGGACAAATGTGGCTATTGCTGCTGAGTTGTCATCAACGTCATCAAAATACATTTCAGTGACGGATGCGACAGTGCCGTTGTTCAACGCCAGCTTGCCAGCACCAGGGTCAGCGTCAGATGTGCTGTTGCTAAATGTAAGCTGCATACCAGCAGAGTTGCCTGTTGCACCTGTGTTTCCTGTCACAAGCCCAAAGGCTAACGCTAGTGCGCCGCTACTTGCAGTGTAAGTTGCGCTTGCTGTAGGTGTGCCACCGGCACTCACGGCTGATACAGATGCAGTTACTGTATCGACCTTGCCCTCAGTGACCGATAAATCACCGCTGCCATCAAATCCAAGAAGTTTGTTAGCCCGTGCTGTTGCGTCAGCAGTAAACTCAGATGTAGCAATCACGTTAGTCTGTGACACCTTCAAAGAACGGCCTAACTGTTCCTCTAGTTCTTGCGTAATAAACGTCAGCTTATCTAGCGCATCCTCATGGGATTCGGCTGGGAACGGGTCGTTAGCTACATAGTCTGTTAGCTGGGTACGGGCTGTTGTTCTAAGCAGCACAACAGTTTGCGCTGATGTAGGCACATTGCCAGACGTAAACGTAACATTGCCACCGCTTGCACTGCCAACACCTGATACAGTGTAATGCGTGGTCTTTGTTTTGGCTGTCTCAGCACCAGTCGCGTTAGTACGGATGATAACAGTAATATCGTCATCATCAAATATTTTGAAACCATAAGCAAATTCGGTGGTGCTGCCATCACCGCTATAGCTATTCCTGGTTGTTGTACTACTAACTGTCATATCAAACTCCTAGCCTATATATACAGCATTTTATCTATTTGCGAAAGCATTGGGTTACTTAACGTACTGCGAGGGTGGAAAGTAAAACTCTTGGTCTGTGTCTTTCTTCATTCTTCTTTCCATTCTTTTGAAGTAACCTGGGTTTACAAACTCAGTTAATTCGTAAGCAAACAAGTAATCTACAGCCAACTTTCCGTAAAACAAATTCATAAACGGCGTGTTTCTTATCATTAGCTGTGCGGCATCCCCAGCAGTGTCATCTCCATCTCTGAACTTAGCCCACAACTTTAATACATCACCAGCCGTGCCAAGCGTAGGGCCAGCAAATGTTTCTAGCGGTGACTGCCCGTATCTATTAAACTCTCCAAATATAAAGTCCCCATATATTCCAGCCCCACCGCCTTGTGTAAACGCCCTGATAAATGCGTCTTTGCTTTTACTGAAGTCGTCAGAAAAAACCTCTTGAGGTTCCTTGCCTTTTAGTATGTCTTTGGTGGCTACAGATATGTAACCCATGGCTGTAGTTCCTAGCATCATCTTTGCAACACCAAGTTTTCCGCCAGATTCTAGCTGTCGCCCTATACCTTTGGTGACGTAGGTAATAGGAAACCCTTTAAGTTGCATCATCATCCTAACAGCCTCGCCTAGCACAGTACCTCTTTCTGTGCCTAAGTTCATTATTGCACGTTCACGCGCACCTGGTGTTGGTATGGCTGTATCAGCACTGTCTGAATAATAAGCCCCTATCTTTGTGCGCAACTCATCTTTGTATTGCTGACGCATATCGTCAGTAACGTCCAGCGTTCCGCGCAAGTCTCTGATAATAGGGTCTATTTTCTGGTTGTCTATGCTGTCGATTATGTCAGTAGTAAGGTACTGCCGCCCGTCTGCCATTGTTAAATCTAAGTCACGAAACAAAGGCCACTCAGTTTCACCAATGTTGTACAAACCTAGCAAACGCTGAGTAGATGCTGGCACTTGTGAAAAATCTTTTTTAGTGTAGTTTGCCAAATCTGCTGCAAGCATACGGGCAACACCCACCTTTTGCGTGTGGTTCCACCATTGCATACCGTTTAACTTAAAGAATATTTGCTGCGCTTTTGATATTTGCCCAGGCGCACTGTCGTTTGCGCTAAACCTAGAGTGTAGTTCAGCTAACTCGTTTTCAACGCCAATGTTTAAAAGCAGTGCTAGTTCTTTTTGTTCTTGGCTATTGAATATTCTAAACGTGTCTCTTAGCGCGGTAGCATATGCGCCAAATACACCGCGTTCTGTGTTTGAGTTTATAAACGCAGCCTTTGTAGCTATATCAGAAAAGGACGATATTGTTGCCATGCCTAATTTAGACATCGCTTGAAACGCCCTAAGTCCCGACGCTATACCAGACCAAGTAACGCTTGTTCCCAATATTGGCACACCAGCACCGATAGCCCTAGTTGTTTCATCTTGTTCAGGAAATTGATTCTTTAAGGCTTTTTTACTATACTTTTCAAACAGCTTTGGTTTTGCCTTTAGCGGCATTGGCGCGTCTTTAAGTAGTCTGTCGAACATAGCGTTCGGATTGGTGCCAAATGTCTCTATCAATCCAATGTTTTGCGCTTCATGGCCTAAGCCAGAGTACACAGCCTCTCGCAATGGCTGACGACTAAATTTGTTTGCGTACTGAAATGCAGCTTCACCATTTTTAAAATGTATCAACCTTTCGGCACTCATTTTCTTTGCAAGGTTAGCGTATCCTTTGTAGCCACCGAGAGGGTCTAAACTGCCATCTTGCCCGTAAATGCCATCAGACTTCATATGGTTGCCCGAAACCAAGTTGTCGTACATGTTGCCTAAAAACTCGTCTTCTGACATGTCTTCCGGCTTATTCATGTAAGTCTTTTTGGTGTCTATTCGTTCTTTAACAAAGTTAATCCAGTCAGTCTTGTCTTGCTCAAGCCCCTTACCGCGTAGCAGTAGCGGGTCATGGTTCTGCCGCACAACATAATTAGACAATTCACGAATGTTTGCTCCAGCACGGTTCTTTCTTTTTAACATGCGGGTCTGCACTTTTTGTATTGCTTCAGCTATTTGACGCGCTTCCTTGTTGCCAGAGGAACCTAACCCATCAAACATCTCTTGGTATATCTTCCCGTCCAAATCGCCGCTTTTAAAAATGTCTAAGTTGTCGTGACGTTTTAACTCAGCCACCAACCCTTGAGCATGGTCAAGAAGGATTGCTTTTTGCTGCGCATCCACACTGAACAACCCACGCCGTGCATCACCCACCATTATGGCAGACAAAACTCTTTGAGGGTTGTCTGGGTCTGCCTTTAAAGCAGTCATTACCTTGCCGTATACACGCGCATTGATTAGTGCGTTACGCTTTTTGATAGCCGCATTGACTTTTGCCTGAGTTGATATTTCTGTTTGGGCTTCGAGGATAAGTTTTTGTAGTTCAGTTTCCCCATCAACAGCGCCACGCCCGTCAATCTTTCTTTTGACAGACTTGAGAATGTCGTTGATTTCTTCCTTGGGAACTTGGATGCCACCGTCAATAGCGACCCTAAGAACCTCTGCTGCGCAAACTTGAATACTCATCCCTTATAGTTCCTATTCATACAAACTACGCCAGCCCGTGTCATGTCATCGTACACAGTGTCGGCCTTTGTTACCAAGTCTGTGGCATCGTCAATGGCATCAATAAAGTCTTGAGGTATAACAACTCCAGCGTCTGTCATTTGGTCAACGTCATTTTGCAATAGTTCATTTTCACGATTTACAATAACAGGGTCAATGTCAGGTGGTGCGGTGCCATCTTTATCCATTTCGTCAAGTATAGGCTTTGCTTCAGCATCTTCACCCAGATTGTAGTCGTGTATCTGTGACTCTTGCTGTAGCTTCATAGCCTCGGCCTCTGTTAACTCTCCACCGTCATAAATAGGTAAAGTGTTAGCATCTTCGGTGCGGCCTTCAACACTGCTTGTATTAAAATCAATATACTCTTGGTTTTCTGACGCTTTTTGTATAGCCCTTAAGAAAGCGTCGTCATCCATTCCTTTAGGGTCTATGCCAAACTGCTTGGCTGCGGTGTCAAGCTGGGCTGCATCCTCAAATGCTTGAACCTGCCCTATGTCTGCGTCAGAATATTGCTTAACACCATCTCTAGCTTCTAACTCTATAAGTCTAAGCAAATCATTAATGTCTATTTCGTCAGGCACACCATCTATTGCTGGGGGTAAGAAACCTTCCTCCCTAGCCATCGTAAGCATATCATCCAAAGTCTTGCCGCCAGGCCTTACTTTTTCTGTAATCTTCTTTTTGCCGCGAACCTGTGTTTTTGACGCCTGGCTTTTATTTGCAATTCCTTTGTATCTGCCGCCAGCCGCGCGTTTTACTTCCTCAATCATCTTCTCGCCTGTCCATATCCCACCCATATCGGATATGAACTTTAGTAATGACCGTGGTTCTTGCGTCTTCAATATCTTAGGTAATGCTGTTCCCTTGCGTCTGACTTCTGGGGTTTCTGGCACAGCCTCTGTACGGGCAGTAACCTGTTCACTTAGAATTTCTCCAGTTTCTTGGTCTACAGTTCTTTCAACAGCCGCTGCGTCTGGTCTTTCTCTAGCTATTCTTTCGTTTGCCCGTTGCAGCGTGTCATCTAAAGATTTTGCTTCTGTCTGCGCTATAAGCTGGCCTACCTGTATAGGCTGGCCTGATGCAGCTTGGGCTACTGACCTTGCTAAAGCCTCGTCTTTTGCAGCGGACGCCTCGATTCTGTCGGAAAGTTTGCCTACACCGTAATGTATACCACCGCCAAGAACCCCACCAAACGTAAGGTTTAAGAAACTATCCATAAGGCCGTAATCAGCGTCCATAGACGCAGCCATACCAAAGCCATACTGTTCTGTTGCGGCTTGACCAGCAATCAATGGTTCCAGTACAGCCGCGCCAGCCACACCGTTCACCGCACCAGCAGCAAGCCTACCTCCTGCTTTGCCATACTTAGCAGTCATCTTGGCTGTCATAGTAGCCATTCGCGCTGCGCCTAAAGCTGGTATAAACCCAGTCGCTACGTTTAGTGGGTCAAGTAAAGAACCAGCAAAACCAACACCAAACTGTGCTGCCATTAAGCCAACCCCGCCTTTTGACCTAGATAGCGTAGAGTTAATAATTGCGCGTTTGTCGCTGCGGTCTGCCATTAACTTGGCTAAACCCTCAGTAATCCCCGTGTCATCAACTGTTATTCCTTCGCGGTAAAATTGGCTTTCAGCCCACTCCTCTGGCGTTAAAACTTTTCCTGCTTTTCCAGGGCCAGTGTACTGGTCGAGTAACCTGTTAGTCGCTGCTAAAGGATTGTAGTAAAGCGTGTCATCCAAAGTTGCGCCAAGCACATCTAAAGTGCCTACTTTAGAGTTGCTATAGTAGCTATCATGCGATGCCCTATCAAAACTCTGCTCTGGAATATACATATCAACCATTAGAATATTGGCCTTTGCGCCTGGGCTTCAATGACTTTTGTTGCTTCAATTCTGGCAACGCCAATAGCGGGGCGTTCTTTGTCCAGCAGGTTTGCTTCATCAACATTAGACTTAACATCAGAGAACTTAACCATCACGAACATATCTGATAGCGTTAGCTTACGCCCAGCAAAGTCATCTACAGGTGCCTTTCTAGGAACCTTGTTCCCGTTCTGGTCAACCAAATACGCGCCTTGGTTGTCTGATGTAGTCACCCAATACCCAGAGGAGGCCAACTCAGACGCATATGCTTGTTCTGCTTGTTGCGGTGTTCTGCTTTGATTAAACGGTGAGTCGGCTGGTACATCTACTATAGAACCTAAATACTCTGTGTTAGACAAAGAACTTTCCAGCTTCTTTGATATATCACTGGCATCTGAACCCATACTAGCTGGGAATCGCAGTGGCTTGCCGTTTACATTTCCAAAAGAAAATTGACTATTTACAACGGTGTCTATTGCCTTTTCTACAGCCGCACTGTCGCTTATGTTCCCGTCTACTGATTTGTAGTACAGAGCAGTGTTGGTTATGATTGAGTTTATGGTCGTGGCGTGAAGTGTGCGCGACGCTGTTGCGCCTCGGCTAACCATACCGCCCTCTATCTGACCGCCAGTTACGCTGCCAGTGTAGTCCGTGTTCTCAGCAGAAACTAACTCTGCTATATCCCTACGCTCTGTGGGCGTAAACAAGGCGGATATAGCCTTTGCGTTTTCTGGCTCATTTCCGGCGTCTACAGCAAACATTGCAGCATTACTTGGGTTAGCAATAATCATGGAGTCCACAAGAGTGATTGCATCTGACTTTATCAAATTACGCATAATCCTGTTTTGGTCAGACGGATTGTAGTCTGCTAAAAAGTTAACGGCATAATCAGATTTATCGGCGTAGGTTTTTAAGCCTTTGTATTGAGTTTGAAAAGATGTGACTTGGGCATTTGACAATATGCGTATGTCACCATCAGGTATATTCATGGCGGCTTGTTTCTCTATCAACTGCTGTGCAGTTAATGTCGCCTGTTCATCATCTTTATCAGTTCTATTCTCAGACTGCAAAAAATCTACAGGGTCGTTTTTGAGGGTTTCTTGCCTGTTTGTTACCATCGCATTAAAGGCTTCAAGTTGTGTCATTGCCACGTTTGTTTCATCTGCTGTCTTGGCATCACGCACTGCTTGCTTTAGCGTAGCCCCAGCCTTTAGTATTGCCGCGTCTGACTGATATTTTACTGATGAATACAAGGAACCAGCCACGGCAAAACCTTGCACCTCTGCTGCCAGTCTTTCCGCACCAGCTTGGTCGCCCAAAGAATTGTGTAACTCTATAGTGTCCTGAAGTATGGCGTTAGTGTCTTCGTCAGGAACCCCATTTGACAACTTCAACTGACTTTTGATTGCGTCAGTATTGTTAGCTATTGTCGCTGTAACCCTTGGCGCACGGTCACTAATCTCGTTGCTAACTATAGTTTCAAGTGAGTTGCGAACCCGCAAACTCATGCCGTCAGCAAAGCCTGTGCCGTTTCGCAAATCATCTACATCTTTTTGCAAATCAGAAAGTGATTTAACGCCAAATGTCGTGGAGTGCGACTCAATAGTCTGACGCTCATCCTCGCTTACCTTAACATTTCTCTGCGTCCGCAGAGACGTTACGATGTTGAGCCGTTCATCGTTTGGCATTCCTGCCAAAGATATACCAACCTGTTCGTCATCTCTTTTGATAAGTATGTCGCCCGTAGACGCCTGTGTCATTGCTTCATTAAACTCATCTTCACTCAGCATAGCAGCAAAGACTTCGCCATTTATTCGCTTCTTTTCAGCGGTAACAAAAGCAGACTGCTTGGTAATGATAATCGCTTCCTGTTGTGCTTTTTCAACCTCAGTATAGCCCGGATTTCCTCGCACTTCTTTTTTGGCAGACTCAAAATCTTGATAAGAAGAAGCTGAGTTTACTCGAGTAGCTATGTCTTCTGATACTGCGCCGTTTCTCCAAGACTTTGGGCTGTAGGTTATCTTGTCACCGTTCATTAAGGAATCGGCTATTAAATCGTTAGCCTGTTTGGAAGCGGCTGCTTTCATAACAGGGTCTGATGTGGTTGCGTATTGAGTTTGTAGGCTTAAGAGACGTTTATCAACCATGCCTCCGCGCATAATCCTCCCGTTATTAGCTGCGACTTGCTGTACGTCTATAGAACCTTTTAGCAACTGACGACTTAATCTAGCCTTAACATCCCGTCTTTGATTGGGTGTCAAGTCCATAGCGTCTAGTTTTTGCAGCATCGGCGTTTCTACTTCGTCTTTGTATTTCTGCTTTGCCGCTGCTGTTGTTGTTTCCTTATTCGTCTCATTAAACTGTGAAGTTGTTTGTATAGTGTCACTTTCAAATTCAGCACTCTTTGCTTTTACTTCAGCCTCTTTCTCCATCATGCCAAACTTAAAAGCGGTTTCGCGCACTTGCTGCCCTAAACCAGCCAATGCGCGTCCTGGTTCTTCAAACGCAGCACTTGCCCGTGGCCCCAAACTGCCAGCGGCTAAATCTACTTGTTGTTCGTATACTGGAATCTTAGGCATTACTTACCTCACGACATAATCTGGGCTGCGTCTGTGCCGCCAGATAACAATGATTGATATGAGGCCATCTTGTAGCCAGATGCCCTTGCCCGTCCTTCAGCCCTAGCCAATGCAGCCTCTGATGCCTTTGCGGTTTCTTCTATGTCACCAGCGTACTGTATCTTTAGCGCATCCATTTCAGTGTTGAAGTACGAGTCAGCAGCAGCCTGTAACGCACTGCCAGACATCTGTATACCTGATGCAGCAGTTGCCACCTGTGCTGTAGCAATAAGCCTAGCAGACTGACTACGCATATTCTTTTCTTCGTCAATCTTACGGCGGCGTAATATGATTGCTTCGTTCTCTGCAACCTGTGCATTGAACTCTGCAATTTGCTGTGCTTGTTTAGCCGCCGCCTGGTTGCCTTTGTAACCAAGAATACCACCTAATACTGAGCCGCCAGCGGCGAGTTCACTACTCATTACAACACCATTGCCATGCGGTGGTAATTCGTACCGTCTGGCCCATATTTGTTCATCATGCCCTCATCCTCTAATCCAATCCATCTGGCGTATCTGATGGCCTCTACATCTAGTTCATTGATGCTGGCCTGTATGCGATGTAACCCGCTGGTTTGCATTATACTATTAAATAGGATGCGTGAATACCTCGCTATAGAAATGCGCCAATTATACGCATGTTTAGACATAACCATCCACGCCTCACCTACGCCTGACCATAACTCATACACACCGCCAACAGCCACAACTTGATTACCGCGCATAATACCGTATCCAAACATATTGCACTTGTTGTGGAACGCCGCCCTCATTTCAGCAGGGAAGTCAAAGTCAGTCTCTATCTCATCAATAAATGATTCGTCAAAGTCCACTACTCTAAGCATCGAATGTGTTTGACCTCCGCATAATTGCCAGCACGGTCATAGGCAATGGCTGTGATTGCCGGATAATAACCCGTGCATCTGTCTCGTATCCTGACGGGAAGTATATCTCTTTATCGCCAGTAAACAACGGCACAGCTTCATCCATAGACATACTACTATCACGGAATGGCAATCTGTCTAAGTTGTCTGTGTCTGGCCCCAACTCTGCACCGACAGTGTTAAAGAAACGTGCAGTTACACCGTGGATGCGCTTTATCTTACCCTGTGCAATACCATCATCTGCACCAGCCTCAAGCCGCAGTGTTTCTATTGTCGAGGAATATCCATACCCCACATGTACCTTAGATGCGGTTCTGTCTAATGTAATGGCACCAGCCGATACTGTTCTATCTGGATGGGTTGCACCATCAGCCAAGATAGACACAACTTCACCCTCTAGGTGGTTCAGCCCTGTAATCGTGCTAGTAGCTGTGCTGTCATATGTAAGGCCGCTGTCTACAAAGAACGCATTAGTCACATCGTTGCCAAACTCAATAGTTTTCATAAACTCAATGTGGCGAACTGTACTGCCATCAATAACACGCTGAACAGAAACGTATACTTGGTCTTCTGCACCGCTTGGTATTGAGGTAACACTCTCAACTATCGCACGGACTTCATCTGTACTTGTTAGCCTAGTCGTGTCTGAACTCTTGATTGTAAGGACACCACCAGGTGTAGGAGATGCCTCTACTATAGTAACAACTGCCGCTGCTGGGTTAGCCACAACAAAGTCAGCGTGGGCATTTACTGCCGTGAATATGTTGTCAGCCGTTGTGTTGTTTGATTCGTTTGGCCTAAAGCCAAGCGCAGATGCTGGGGATGTGCCACCCGCAGCTTCAGATGTAAATGTAACTGTCTCACCGTTAGACTTTGTAAAGGCAAGCGTAGTGCCTGTGGCTATGTTGGCGTAATCGCTAACTGTAATAGTAGCATGTGCGCTTGTACCGCCTACATCATGGTCATGCCACCCCACAGCAGCATTGGCGCGGTCATACGTCAAGCCAACTAAACGCCCATCACTATGCACAAACCACAAGATTAGTTCTGGCTCTTGTTGCCAAACCATGTCAGTCAGGCCGCCGCGCGGTATGTGGTCAGCTAAGATAGTCAAGTCAATGCCCAGCAAGCCATCAGTATCCAAGTCAAAGGTAATCTCTTTTACCTTCTCTTGACCCTTCTGGACAAGGATGGTGCTGTTGCCAGCCCTAACTGGTCTTATGTCTGATGTACCAAATGTTGTTTCACGCAATACGTTGACGTTCAATGGTGTTACTGGCGTAGAACCTGTACCACCAGACAACGTGAACTCAGAACTTGTGGTCAAAATTTGTAAAAAACGCGCTGGTAACAGATGCCGGATTACGTTTACCTTGTCGGATGCAATCGTTAGATTTACTGCATTGTCATCTAACGTGCCTGGTGTGTGATTTTCAAAGTCTGCTGATGCACTGCCAAATATTGTCTGTGGCTGTCCTGTTGTGCCAGCAAAGTATAAACGCTGTTCGTAGAAGCCAACAGCCCGTGGGAAGCCCTGGTCGCCGCCAAAAGCCCCTAATGACCAATTGGTTGTTGTGTTGCTGGAACCTACAACACTAGCTGGAATAATTCCTTCAGAATTTTTGAATGTAGCCGTAACTGCCGTAGCACTTGTAAAACCTGTTATCTTTAGATAAGCCGAACCACTGTGCTGGTATTGCCACTCAAGGCTACCGTATGTCTCTGTTCCCGACAAATGCACTGGCGGTGTGCTGCCACTTGTTTCTGAGCCGCTATCAGTCTTTTTATAAACATTATTGTTAAATCTAACTAAATCATTCTGAGCGTAACTTGTACTTGCCTCCCAAACATCGTGCGTAACTTCTATAACTTCCCGCACTCTTATAAGTCTGCCAACGTCAGTAGCCGCAAACAAGTTAGCTGATGCAGTGATTGTTACACTGCCTGTGTTTGCAGAAGCATAAACTGTAGTGTCGGTAATGTTCTCATCAAGATACGGGCCATCAACAAAGTCTATGTCAGTCAACGTAAAGCTAGTGGCAGTTGTTCTGGTTAGCTTTGCTGGCTCATGGCTTTTATGCGCCAAGTACATAACATCAGCAGACTGCGTATAGTTTATCTCAAATATTTCAGTGGCACTGTAAGTTGTTGTAACCTCTACAATCTTACCGGCAGTTCCGCCGCTGCTATACGCAGTAAAACTGCTACTGTTTACGCCTGACAACTCAAAAGTATTAGTTGTCGCCCCAGCCACAGTAAATTCACGGTTATTCAACTCAGTCATGCCAGCAACAGATTTTATAAATACTCTGTCGCCGTTTGTGAAGCCGTGTGAACTAGATGTCACAACAGCAGGGTTTGCCGCTGTAATTCCTGTGATATTTTTCACAGTCTCAGTAAGGATGCCGCCATCTTTGTAGAAGCGAATATAGCTTGCGCCAAACTCCAAAACATAAGCCTGTTCATCGCTGAACTCAAAGTTGGTCAAGCGCACCTTGCCGCCATCTTTGGAACGCCCAGCAAAGAATGTGCCTGGTCTGCGCGTTGCGCCGCCTGATGGGTACACCAACATATTGTTTAGCGTTTGCGTGGCCTCACTGTATTTCTGTAAGTCAATACGGCCTTCTAGCTTTGGCGATATTTCACCAGCGCGGAAGTTGGTAATGATGCTGGATACACGGGCCATACTTACAACCTAAAGTTAGTGAAGGTGTCTGCGATTGGCTGTTCTGGATATCCTTCCATAGCGTCTATTGACTTGGCTTCTCTTAGTCTCTGTTCGTAAAATGCTTGCATCCCTTGCGATATTGTCGAACTGCCTGTAATGGCGTAAGCAATCTCAGCAGCCAATCTGTGTGCAATGGTAGACGTTAGCAGCGCATCGTATTGCTCTGTGTCAGCCTCGCGGCCTATGTATATAATGTTGCAGACATTCTCGTTAGATAAAATCTTACGGCCTTCAATCTTATACATGACATTGCTATCGTATGCCGCTATCTCGTTATCTACGCTGGTATCCCAGAATGACAACAACCGTAAGCAAAACGGGTCTGTTGGCAATGTGTACTGAAAGTTAAACCCGAACGCTGGTGTGGCAGTATCTTGCGGCAACGCTTTTCTAGTAACCGCTATGTTCCAGGGGTGTGCGCGTAGCACAGCATCGCGTACTAAATCAAAGTTTCTGTTACAAAGCCTAGCTTCCTTAGAGTTTTGCGTAAGTGCTGTAATCGTAGCAGCCCCCAGCAAGTCTAGTGATTGGTTACATATATCAACAACTGATGGCATGATTTACTAGCCTTTCAACTCTAATCAGTACGCCCTTACTTAGATTCTTTTCGCCACCCATTACAGGGCCACGCTTTCGATATGCTTCTCTTGCTATCACTTTTAATTTCTCTGTTGGCAATAATACCACAGTTTCGTCATCAAGTATAAACGCCCAATGTGTTGCTTGTGTCGTGGCTAGGCCACTAGGTTTGTTTCTACAAAAAAACTCCACAAACACATTGCCAGTTCGTGAAGCTACAAAATCCCTTTTCACCTCTATGGTGTTACCGCTTAAAATACCACCTAGCCACTGTTCAGCTATCTGGCCCACTTCTAAATCCCAGCGGAAGTCTCCGCACGGTTTCATCATATTCCCCTCCAAGAATGTATGGGAGGCGGAAGAACCGCCCCCCACATTGTTTAGTTTACAACGTATTCGATGACAAAAGCCATGTCGCCAGCAGTACCACCGGCTGCATCAAATGTTGCAGCAATGTAGTAGAACCCGCCTGGGTCAGCACTGTCACCAGCCATTGTGTACATTTTCTGGCCAGTTGTGTTTAGGTTAGCCGCTTCATAGCGCAACTCTGCTAATCCTGCACCATCGGCAACAGAAGTGGCAAAGAAGTCAATGTCCTTAACGCCACCGGCATCTGTGTAGATACCAACGTCATAAGTACAGCTACCGCCTAAAGCATCTGAGCCAACACGGACTGATGTAACTGTTGCATTGCTTGGGATTGGTGCAAGCATAACAATGTCAGCATTGTCTGAGTCAGTCGTAGCCAAGGCCACGTTGCCCTGTGCTACACGGATTACGCCGTGCAGTTCTTGGGCATCATTAGCAACTTGAGGAGAAGCCTCAAGATTTGCTACCAAGTCTGAGTTTTTAGTAGTCATCTCTAGCTCCTATTAGTCAGGGGTTTCGTCACAGAAGATTTGGCAAACCTTGTTTTCTTCCATGCGCACCGCACCGATGCTCATGCAATAGTAAACCTGGGTTGCGTAACCTTTGTCTGAACGCTCATCAATACGGGCAGAAATGTCTTTGCCCATACCCAAAGTAAGACCATCTTCAGCCCACACAAAGCATGTGCGAACATCTGTGGCAGAAACAGCCAAGCGGTTCGACATGATAAAGCGGAAGCCCATAAATGTATCCACATCGCCAGATACCAACGCTTTAACAGTGTTGAAGTCTGATGAAGTCACTTGAGTTGTTCCGAGCAAATCTTCAATCTGCTTTGGGCCAACTGCAATGTAACGTGGGATAGAAGGGTCAACGTCTGCGAGGTCTAACTTACGCTTTGCTTCAGTTAGCTTTGCAACAGTCAATCCATCGTTTGATGATGATGAACCAACAGAGTTGGCTGTGGCATCTAGGGTTGCTGAACCACTACCAGTTTCGCCTGTTGAGGCTGTTCCTGTTGCAGCGGCAATGATGACATCATCCATCGCACGACCCATAGCAGCCGCAGCAGCTTGGGCATATGTTGATGTTGGGTCAACAAGCATACGAACCTTGTCTTGGTCGTCAATCAGGTCAGCATACTCATAGTCAGCAAGACTCAAACGTCTACGCCCGTGTGGGGTATCAATCTGAGGAGTGTCGGCATTTCTTGATGTACGAAGCTGTGCTGTCGCTACACCAATTTGGTCGATAAAGGCATTTTTTCCAATAACATTCTCAATACGCACCGCATCACGAAGACGAGAACCCATCTGCTGTGATAGCATCTGCACGTTCGCAGAATATTGTTGTACAAAGCCCGTGGTGATTTGTGATGACATATCATGTCTC
>UEXM01000926.1_pt1 | contig 21906 bp, 16 predicted proteins | sample 1796661 | NCBI WGS metagenome assembly UEXM01 (sample SAMEA4772469, study PRJEB27181) | metagenome | reverse complement strand
ATAACCCACCACATTCTGGGGTCTCCATAATAACGAGCGGCTAATTTCCAAAAAGCATCTCCATAAGACCAAACGTGCTCAACGGTCTCAATTGAATCTAAAACTTCTTGCGGGACATTGACTGATTCCGGCGTACGATATTGGGTTATCTTTTTTACTCCTCTTTTTTCAAAAAGCTTATCATACAGTTCATTATCGTTTATCGCTTTAATTCTTCTTTTATATCTAGACATTGTTATTTCTTCCCAAATGGCCATTGTTGATTATCTGAGAGCCATCCATTGATTGTTTCCTTCTTTTTATCTTTATTTTGTCCAACATTAGTTTGGTGTAGGACATTAAGGTCAAAAGACAGGGAGATAACTTTGGGGTAAAACTTGCCTAGTGGCTCTGTGAACATGCCCATCTCCAAATTCGGCTTCCAAGATAATGAACCAATCCAGCCCAAGAGCCCCTCTCCATCAATTGCAACAATCAAATTTCCAAACTTGACTTTAACCAAGGGAGATCTGCCGAGAACCAAACCTGTTTGTATGTTTTCTTTGTTTATTCTGGTCTCTGATGCAATACCGGGTCCGGCATTTTGCGCATCTGCCGCTGGATCTACCACCTTAACATCTTTAAGGCTAGTTTTGGTAACTCTCTCTTTTGTTGTCGGATGATAGCCGGGATACATCATTTGAGTCAAGTTCGAACATCGATCAAGATTATCTTTGGCATCTTGTAGAGAACCTGCGGGGAGATCGAACCCTAACGAGATTGTTCGCTTGGTTCCTTGAAAAGTTGCAATGGGGTCGTTTCTCCCATAAACATCTTCGGTTGACCAATTAGAGGTGAAGTTTTGCGACATGTCTGTAAGGAAAGCTGGAAACTCTTCCACATATCCAGTCACTGTGCTTGTTATTTCTAATTTAGCACCACTGGCTTCCGCATAAGAGTATGCTTCTGGGTTACCACCGTTTGATAATAATTTTTTTACTGGCATTTTTTATTCTCCTACGCTTTCAAAGCTTGAGTCGCAACAACTGACTCTACTATCTGCTCTATCTCTGTGTCTCCGATAAACACTTTTACTTCCGGCTTAAAGACATTCTCTAAGGTTGCGCTGAATTGGTTCAATGTTGAAGCAACGTTGTTGGTATTTATATCTTGTGTTGTTGCTCCAACTGTCATTAGAGCAAGATCTCCAATAATTGGCTTGATATCAGCAGCAGCGCTTGCCATTGTATTTAAGGCATTATCCATGGATTCAAAATCAACCCCAAGAACCAGTTTTAAGCCGGTCAACAATCCTAATAAAGATCCAATTCCCAATAACGCCAACGGGTTACCTATTATAGACAAGGATGCTCCAAGAGCAGCAATCCCAGCAGCCATCTTCAAGAATGCCATCGGCGCCTTAGCCGCCTCAGCCAACAAAGAGACCAATTGTTCAACCAAGAAGCTCATTCCGTAGCCAGCAATACCAACCGCAGCACCAATTGCTAACACAACACCGGCAAATGGCGCCATTTTAATACCTGCGGCTCCAAGTCCTTTGGAAGTTGCAGCAGCAGACTTTTCTAAGCCTTTTAGTCCGGTTCCCGTAGCTGCGGCAATCAAAGGAAAGTTAGATAAAAATGGAAATATAAAAACCATTGCTTTTGCCATCAACATAATACCAACAGCACCACCAACAAGCAAAGCGGGCCACCCTCTCAAGGCTTGTGAAAAGTCAAGAAGTTTCTGGGCACCTGTAGCAACAAGATCAACCAGTGGAGCTAACTGTACGGCAAAATTAGCAGCAATCATTTGAAGTTTTTTCATGATATCCATTGCATCTTTCATTCTTTGATTGAATTCTTCTTGAGATTTTTGAGCTGCCTCTGCATTGTTGGCAAACCTTCTATATTGTCCTAAATTCATTCCAAATATCTTCTGAGCTTCATTTATGTCTGAGATACCGGCTGCTGCAGCAATAGATTTCTGTGTGAACCTATCGAGCTGCGAGAAGGCAACACCTTGGGCCTGAATTGAAGATATTAACGTCTCAATTCTTTCGTTCTCTTTCATCGTCAACAGTTCAGTTGCTGATAATTGAGTTCCAAGTATTGCATTAAGCTTTCCAGCGGCTTCAGCAGCACCAGAAAATGTATCAAACTTCTCTGCGAGTCCTAGTAAAGAAGAAATCTCCACACCAGCAGCCTTTGCTTGTGCTGCCATGTCTTGAAATACCTCAACAGACCCTTGTCCGTATACAGCCAAAGACTTTAGTGCTGCTTTATAGCCGGAAACCATTTGTTTTGTGGTCATTCCAATGGATTTTCCCGTCATGGCCAACTTTCTGGTTAAATTTGCCGCCTCAGTGCCTGATTTTCCAAGATTTATGTTGAAAAAGTTAATAACGCCACCAGCTTCTTCACCCGAGACACCTATCTTCTCTAATCCTGCAACAGTTAGCATAAGACTTTTTTGAGTTGCTATGTTTTGTTGTGAAAATCCTCGAAAAGACGAGAACAGGGTTGTCGCAGCTTTACCTGCATCCTCCGCACCCAGACCAAGATTACGGAAACTAGTACCAACTTCCATTATTTGACTGGTCATAATACGACCAGCACCAGTATTTGCCGCAAAAGCAGCGGAAGCTTTGTCTACGGCTGTAGCAAGCTTTAAAGTTTGACCAACAACCAGAGCCATAATCCCTATTGCAATGTTTTGTGCACTAAAAGCCTGTTGGAATGACGCTTGAACTTCATTGTTCCCATTTTTTAATTCGCTTATAACTCCAGTGGCACTGTCAACAAATTTGTTTGCACGACTCGATAAGATGCCCAATTTTTCACCAATACCGGTAAATCCTTCGGTATACTTCTTGAGCTTCTTTTCGCTCATTTCGTCGATTATTGCTGATTGTTCCTTAAGAGATTTTATTTGTTCTAGAGAATAGCTATTCTCTAGTGCATAAAGCTTTAAACTTAATTCTCCTCTCTCTTTAAGAGAATTTATTTCTTGTTCGTTTAGATTATGCTTGTCCTTCAAAAGCCCCACAGTTTCATCTTCACTTTGAAAAGCTTTTTCTGAGAGTTCTTTAATCAATTCGTATTGCTCTTTTGCTCTAAGAGCCGCATCATATGATTGTCCGCGAGCCTCAGCGATATCTTTCTCAATCTGAAGCAACTTTAGGGCCGCATCAATCTCTTCTGGTGTTTCCGCTTTCTTCTTTGGTTCTTGTTCCGAAAGTTTTTTATCTAATTCTTCTTTGGTGTAATACTCTACACCATCTATTTTCTTTGGCACTCGTCAATCCTCCGAGATCTTCTCAATAATTAGTTTTCATAAAAAAATGCCCGTCTCGGGCATTATCGTTTCTTTGATGCTTTGTCCATGGCTTTCTTTTCTTCTTCAAATTGTTTTCTCATTCTCTCGCAAAACCAATTGCGAAGTCCGATCGGAAGATTGTATATCTCTGTGAAGGACCATCCTCCAAAGTGTTTCATAATGAAAATTTGCTCGTAGAGTGCCTCGGAATATTTATCGTTCAGGCCAAAAAAAGTCCGTATTAAACGGAACCTCCAATTCCTGCTCAAATCCACAGGAACCGCAACTGAAAGGTTCTGAAACTCTTACATCCGGTGCGGCCAACTTATAACATGCTTTAATGTGACGAGAATCAAGTGTTGGCATGTTATCAACATATTTGCTAACAATGTTTTTGTCGTTATGACCTTCAATTGAAACAATCATTAGCTTAAATTGATCTGTCAAATTTGTCTCCGCCATTTTTCTTTTCTTCTTGTCGGCCATTAATTTTGAGAGCATTGCCTCATCCTTTCCATCCAGTAATTTAAATTCAATTTTAAAGTTAGAAAATGGTGCTATTGTGGCAAAATTTCCACTTGCGAGACGCTCAAGGTGTAAGTCCTTATGTTCATGACAAGAGGGTATAATTTTTACATCATTAAGGTCAAAACTCAACTCATCTCGCGCTCCACATGCTGGGCATGAAACGTGTGTTTGATAATACCTTCCATAGCCCGAAACTCGTGCCGCGATGATTAGAGCATTTCTATCTCCGACCAACAGATCTTGGGCTTTAATTCTCTTGTCGATAATCAAACTGTCCAACATTCTTTCGATTGCAATTCCTTTCTTAAGCAATGTTTGGGAGGCAAGAATATCCTCCTCTTTTGCTGTCATAAATCTTAACTCTAGAACTTCAACATTGTGTGCTGGATGTCCTTCTGGGTAAGCTCCTTTTGATGGAAGTTCGACGAATTCTGTTGGTGCAACAAAACTCAATGGATCAAAAGCTTTTTCCACTGCTTGTTGTGGGGCCTCTGATGGTTCCGGAGTGTGTCCTCCGAGACGATCGCTGTTTCTACTCATTTATACCTCTTTGTTATGATAGTTCTGCTCTATCTATTGAAATTGTTAGTGTGATCTCCACAAGATCATCAGATCCGTAATCCAGATCTCCAAATTTAACGGACTTTATCCATGGATTGATAAGTTTCCATGTCTCTATTGGTTCTCCGTTGGCGTCGATTTGCTCAATTATCCACAAACCCGCTTCTTCGATCGCTTTAGTCTTATCAATGCCGTCAAGTTCTCCATCCGGATTATAGCCGATTTTCTTAAGTTTGTCATATAATTTTTTTCCATTTTTTAAGCTAGTTGAATCAATAATTGTTACATCAACATCATTCCAAGTTACAATTCCCGGATATTTAAATTTGTGGTTTATAAGCTGATATTCATTTGATGATATTTCAAAAGAAGGCTTAGAAACAGATTTCGCCCACCATACAGTGGAATCATCTCCATTTTGTATAGTAAAGCGAAATTTTCTAAGCGGCTCAAGTGTACTGTTTGCCCAAAAAGGTTTGGTCATTTATGTTCCTATACGGGCTCAAATTGGGTATCGTCATTGCTGCATGTGGCCCAATCATAACGCACAGTCATTTCCACAGTTCGAAGATCGTCGCTTGAATAGTCCAAATCGCCATACTTCGCTGATTTAATAAAAGGATTATTGAGCAGCCATTGTTCTATAGGTTCACCCTCAGCACTCAACACTGTTATAACCATGCTCTTTATAGCTGTGTTGGTGGCTTGTGCCTTGGACATTGTCTTCTGACTTAGCTCATTAGCCTTGACGGTGTAACCAGAAGCTTCAAGAAGTTTATTGGTGACCCTAACAGCATCAACTGAAATTGGATCAACCAAGGTTAATGAAACTTCATTCCAAGAAACACGACCGGGGAAGTAAAATTTATTATCTAGATAATTGTGTTCTACTTCACTAACTTCAAATGAAGGAGTTGTAACTGTCTTTGCCCACCAAACAACATCTGTGGGTGCCCCAAGATCTGTAAGACCAGTTATCTGTACTTGAAATCTAAAACTTCTTTTAGGTTCCACATTGTTTGTCGACCAAAAATTTGCCATTATTTAATTCTCCTGTAATTCATATTAATTAGTTGTCCCATTAGAATTCTATTCCAGATTTTGTAACTACAAAGTCAATAGCAATGAATTCAATGGCACGTGCTGGTTTAACGAAAACCTTAGCATACATAATGTTGCGATCGATAAGATCGGGTGTTGTTGTGGTCTCGTCCAAAACCAACTTATATTCGCTTATTCCAAAACGCGACTTAGCATCTGAAAGAATGGGATTTGCACCGCCCTTAAATCTGTTCCAAGTTGCTCTAACATTGTTGTCGAACAAGATTGAACGAGCAACAGAACCAATACGCTTCTTAAGATAGATCATAAGACGACGAACGTTTATTCTATCCAAAGCAGATGGTGTTTGTTGTAGAGTTTTTTGACCAAATACAACTGTGCCTTCGCCGGGGAAGTTTGCAATTGGATTAACATTGACTTGATAAAGATCATCACGCTCTGCTTTGTTGAGATTTTCAACTGCGTGAGTAACTTTGGGACCTAATGGCCCTCCCAAGTTGCTGAGACCGCCGCGATTGAAACCAGCTGGGGCAAACCAAGGCGCACCAGAAGCTGCGTCACTTTGAGCAAGAACTCCAATACCAGCAACAGAAGATGGAACAATCAAGCCACTGTCCAAATCAACTGGTGGATAATATGTTGCTGCATAGCTTGTGTTGTAGTCTCGGGTGTTAGCATCTGTAATAACAGTCGATGCCAATGGGAGGGTTTCGGTTCCACTGTTTTCATGAGCAGCAAGATAACCACCATCTAAATCAACAATAGCTAAAGCATCTCCACGCTGTTCTGTGTTCTCAATTAGTTCTCGCTGGAGACTGGTATTAGTAAGTCCGGGCATAGAGATTGCATCGTATTTGGCTATCTCTTCATCTTTAACAATGTCCAAAACTTTTTTGACAGAATAGTAAGCATAAGAAGTCGTTTGACTTTTACCGGTCAAAGGCCCACTTGCACGACTTGAGAACGGATCTGTGAGGGTGATATCCACACCATCAAATCCACCAAAGAAAGGAGATTGGAATTGCTTGACTCTTTGAGTCACAAGAAGATTTTCTGAACCAGAATTAGCAGTAACAGAAGCGCTGATTTGATGGGATCCAGATTGATAGTAATATTCACCAGCGGAAGTTTCACGAATATCATCTAGAGTGAAGATAAAGGATGTTTCCGTTGTAGTGCTGTTAGCAGCCCAAACATCCAAACTGGCAGGAAGAGCCCGAACAATGTCGCGATAATCTTTTTCATCTTTGCCATAAATCCCCAAGAATGTATTGCTGGTGTCGCGAGCATGTCTCACGCCGAAAAGATCAGAGTAGATATAGTCATTTCCACCTTTAGTCCCTGTCTCGGTCAAACCAAGCTTGGGGAAAGTCATGCTTGCCGTTACATCAGCCGCATAATCGGCAAAACGAGATCCATTTGCATGACCAAGTGCAATACTGCCAACATCGGCTTTAACAACAAATGCATGTGCGCTGTTGGAGGAAAGAGCAGTAGATCCCGATGTAATCGAGAAAGCTGTAGCTCTTGCTGGTCCATAGAATCCAAATGGAAGCATAAATTTATCAGAAATCCCAGCTTTCCAATTATCAGCCATCTCGACATAGACATAGTTGGAACGATTCACGTAAGATCCAATAAGATTATATTTCTCACTAGTTGAGTTCCAAGAGAGATATTGATCTCCTATCTTCTTAGCGATAAAATTCTCGGAATTCTGATTCAAGTCACAACCAGAGAATTTTTCTTCTATTACACCATTTCGCCTAATTTCTACTGTAAATGTTGAATTTGGCTCTGTCGCTGTTCCAAGTTGAAGATTACTAATAGCCACTGAGAAGTCCTTTTGAAACTGCTCTCCTTCATGAAGAGATACGAGACGGAATAGTTTACTGGCAGTGGCAGCATCATAGCTAGCATAACCAGCTTCTGGTGAAGGATTTCTATTGATAAACCAACCGGTTTTGGCCGGCGTTGCTTCTCTGTTTTGATTGACCCAAGCAGCAGACCCACTTGCAAGCGGGAGAAGAATCCCATATTGCTCACCAGCAGAAGAAGAGGTATCGTTGACAACTTCCTTATAATAGGTGTCAAAAGTCTCACCCAAGAAATATTTTTCTGTATCTGATTGATTGATAGAATTTAATTTTTGTGGGTTAGTGTTTAGCGCATCACGAATGTAATTATCTTTATTTGTCGGATCAAGATGAAAAGAAAAAGACTCGCTCGTCGATGGCCCAGTGTGAACTTCAAGTTTGAATGTGTTCGGAGTACCGGTGGAAACAATAAAAGTTCCCGCAGAAGCTGTTGTGTCGCTGGAACCAGCAATAGTGCCGCTGAGGGCCAACGCGGATCCATCGGTGTAAATTACCGCCGCCAGTGATCCATTGGATGTACCAGAGCTAGCCGAAGGGCACACAAATAGTCCATATGCTGTTTTTACATTAGCAATTGTTGTTCCAATTGCGTAGTCCAAATTCCAGCCTGCCTTTACATAACTTCCGCCTTGTTTGCTGACAACCTGATCTTCGCCCAAAAGTCGGACAAATGTAACAGGTGATGTTTTCGACGCTAACCACGCTTGGGCAGCGTAAAGGCCGTATGTGGGGAGCTTTGTATTTCCGTCTCTCCAAATGTCACTAGAATCACCTTTTCCACTCTGTGGTTCACCAAAAACTGTATAAAGTTCATCCAAATTATTAACTTTAACCTGCTTCAGGGCAGGTCCTTTAATAGATTGCCCTATTATTAAAATACCGTCATCCTCAGCAGGAGTGTCAAGTTGACTTTGGTCGACTTCTCTCAGTTGAATTCCGGGTGATATAAAATCAAATTTAGTAGGCATTAATTTTCTCCTTAAACTATACTCATGAGTAAATAGTACGCTGCTGGGCTAAAAGAATTTAATCTATATAGTCGCTGTTCTTCTTTTTCCATGGGATTTTATCTCCAACTATTACACGCTCTCTGGAAATCCTAACCTCGACTGCGTTTTCTCTTATAGTTATCTTTGGTTTTGTCCTATTATGACCCTCCCCAACAAGGTGTCCCAATACTTTTATTGAAACTTTTGTCTCAAACATTCTCTCTTCTTCGCCCAGATTTGTTGTATTTTTGTTGTAGGAAAAATCTTGTTGAATAAAAGCTTCATACCTATGTCCATCTTGAGAAAATAAAAAACTATTCAAACCGCCGGTTCTTGTTATAAAGGGTTGAATCAATTCATTCATTTGTTGTTGATATTCTGTTCGGATGGTCACAGTATACATTACTGTAACGTAGGTGGGTATTGGGATAGTAATCTCTTGATATACTATTTTCTTATTATCACTCGGTCCGGTCCCATCAACATTTTTAATTTCCCGAGACTTGTCGGCGTTTGCAAAATTTCTTGTCTTGTCTTGTTTTATTCTCTTCATTATAGTCAGTGAGGTCCCACCCTTATAATCAGTTTTTTCAATTAAGTTGGCCTGTACAACTCCCTTAAACGAAGGGTCTTTGGTCATTGAATCTCTATTAACAGTTATCAAAGGCATTTTTAGCTTACCAGCAGAATCCCTCAACTCTTTATTATTTTTAACTTGGAACGCTCTTTCACTCCCAAGCCAAATCACTGGTGTTTTTATCAAACCCTGATTGGTTTTTGTGGTCAGATCTAAAGTGTTGTCGACCCAATTAAAAATACCGGTATCAATTGTTTCAATTGATGAAGGTTCAAGTGTTGTTGTTTTATCCGGCATTAAATACCCCATCCCGCGCTCTTATGCACTCTGCTTGGATCTCAAAACGATGCTCCGGTTGCCCGAATAACAATTTTGGCTCCATTAGTTTAACAATCTCATAGAAGACCTCCCCGTATCGTACAAAATCTCCTTCTCTTACAAATAAGTTCTGATCTTCTGTCAATCTTCTTTTGTGAAAGTTAACCTTGATCTTTGTTGTCTTGTCTAAGGACATATTGTCTGTGAAGGTGGTTTCGATACCTTGAAACTCAACCAAAGCATAGACTCTAACTGGAGGCAAAAAAGTCTTTTCAATCGCCTCTCCATATAATGGATGATAGTTTGTGTGTTCAATGTCAAGTGGGAAATATAAAACCTGCTGGCCGACAACTCTTTCAATAATTTCGTCGTTAACTTGCTTTACAAGGTCTCTCTCTTTTTCCCCAAAGAACATTGGCGGCGGAGGTTGATCTGGTTTTTTCCATTTATTATCTTTTGACATTCACTATCCTCTTATTATCTTAACTTTGATTCTTCTTTTAGACTCAGAGAATAACCCAGCCTCTTTAAATCTTTTAGCCCACGCTGTTAGTTTTTCAACCAGCTTTTCTTCCATTTCCTCGCTGCTCACAGTCGTTATCAATCTCGCCGCAGCTTCTAGGTTATTTGTTCTATCATAGGATAACACTATAGAAGCTTCTACATCTAAACTAGAATCCCAACCGGATGATGTTACCATCTTGAAACCATCTTCGCGTGACAACTCTTCGTAATTAAAATTAATTTTGGGTAACTCTTCCTCTAATAAAGAGTCGATGTATATCTTTGTGTAGCTTTCATTCATAAAGTATGTGTTGAAAAAATCGGCCAAGAAACCACCAACGCTCTTTATTTTATCTGCGTGTTTCGTAATGACCTCTTCATCGGTGGTGTCTACACCTAGTATCTTAGAAGCCAGCTCTGGCAAATCAAAGCCGAAGTTCATGCTGAATTTTGCGCTGGAGATAAATTGATTGCCTTCAACATCCTCATCTTCTTTTATTTTATCTTGATCCCAATACAAGTCACTAGGAATATCATGGTCATCAAAGAGAATGTTAAGGACAAATTGTTCGCTGGTGAAAATTCCGGTTTTTTGTAAATACATCTGAACGTAAGAGTTTACACCACCTTCCGCAACACGATCAAAAAGCATCGCGAATCCATCCCTCATTCTTTGTCTAACTGTTGATTCTATATCCGCAGCATTCGGAGCATTTATATCATCCCCAAAAATAAAACTACATGCGGTTGAATCGAACCGAAGCGTAGATTGAAATCTATTATCATCTGTCTTTATAGTATTGAACAGTTGCCAACTTCCAGCTGGAAGCGCATCACCGTCTAATGAAAAATAGCCCAGATCCGACATTTCATCTACTGCATCAGCTATATTCTGTTGCAACTTATACAAACCCATTTCATATCTCATTTCTCCGCGAATGTTCAATTCACAAAGCATTTCAAAATGAGATATCTCAGGATCCTCCAAGTGACCAAAATCATCAGCGGTTATTTCAAACTTAAAGGTGGAATAATCAGAATTTAAACTCTGCATTACTCCTTCTAACTCTTCACGTAGTTCCTGCAATCGAGAAACACCCCTCGTAGATAAAATTGTATTCTCGGGACTTTTATCATATAAGACATCTCCTGAATATTCAAAACCAGCGTCAATCTCATTAAATAGAAGCGGCAACACATCAGAAACATAATAGCGAGTATCTTCATAGCTTCCGCCGTATCTAGTAAAGTTCGACAAATCAATTTTACCATCGGGAGATTTAGATAAAATTTGTTCGATCTTGCCTTTTTGTGCAGCCGCCAGTTTACTATATATAAAAGTATCAAAGTCTGGGGTTTGTTTGCCATAAACTTTTCCTTGCGGAGAGGCTATGCTGATAGCTTCATCAGTATCCGGATCAATATAGGCGACATTTTTAATTCTTATCCTAGACTCTGGTTTTACCCCTGCAACTGATCTATCTGGGTCTTCGAACAACTCTTCATCATCCAATTGATCCATTGTTTCTTGTGTCGGAGGTATTCCTGCGTCGGCAAATTCTTTAGCAGATACAGCGTAGACTATCATTCCATTGGCATAAACTTCCGATAAAGCACAAATATTGTAATCATCAAAACGAGTCATTCCTTTTCTGCTAGGCAACGCATGACAGGAAGTGATTCCTACGTGGTCTGACATTCTGAATACATCCATCGGGTGCCTAGATAGGACGAAATATTGTGTATTTAAGTAGTTTTCATAATTCGCGGACAAGTCTGCTATCTTAGTACCATCATTGAAATAGCTCTGCGCTTCTCTTATTTTAGGTACCAAATCATCTTCCGGATCAAATTTATTATAAAAATCCCCGATACCCCCAGCGTATGAGCCACCAATGAATAGTTTTTGTGCCTTGTTTTCACTATTAAGTTTAATTTTTGTTACTTGATCCATCGCCTGCGTTTTGTTTTTATTCCACTGATCAAACTCTTTTTGATTAAAGCCCTCCCGATCTATATCCTTAATTTTTGTCACTGCCGCTTTGGCCGTTTCCATCTTCTTGAGTTGTTCGTCGTAATTTTCAACAAACTGTATCATTTCGTTGAGGACTTTCAAAGGCTTAACGGTTAATACTTTTTTAGATTCTTTTTTAATGCGCTCACCGTTTTTCCTATAGATTGAAACTTTTGACACTGTCTTGGCGATAGTAAATCTCATTATCTCCGACTTCACACGCTCAGGTTGTCCATCCGCTCCCATAACGGTAACGGTTTCTGTTTCATCAAACTCTTGGTCTCCAACTTTAATTTTTTTGCCGGTCTTTCTTTTAATTCTTTTGTTCTTCTCAACAGTCTCTTTGGTGGTCTCAATTGTCCATCCAAACTTTTTAAGAATGTCAATAGCATTTCCAAAAGGAGTATCGGGATTGATTGTTCTATATTCCATTATTTTTCGATAAGAATCACCAAAGATGTCGCTAAATGGATATTCTGAAATTGGAATGTCCAATGCATCTTTTATCATCTCTGCTTCTTCGGGTCTTGCCTCAAAAAGAAACTTTCTCCAATTTTCCATTATTAATTTCATTCTTTATCCTACAAATATCTTAAGTGGAACTTTTTCTTCAACTTTTTGCACATCATCTGTCATCTTAGCATCTTTTTCCGCTAATTTTGCATATGTCATCTCATCAAGTTGCGTCTTTAGTTCATCCCTCAAAGCAGTCTGTTCTTCTTTTGCTTGAGAAAGAAGATCGGATGCATTCAAGCTAACACTTTCTCCCGGTATAGGAACAGAGTTTCCAAATTTCCCTCGAACTTGCCCAAGAGTCTCTTTGGATAGAGCAAGAGCGAATCTTCTTATCCATTGCTTTCCGATTGAATTTATGCTTTCATAAGAAATATTTTCAAATGGAAGATTGTTCATGTTATTGACGCCATTTTCTCCACCGTCTGTAGTATCAGAAAATGGCCCAGAATCGACAGTAAATCGAAACCAAAATTTATCTGGTGACACTGTACTGGGTATTGGGTAGAGTCTTAATTTGTTGTCAATAATCTCATAAGAATAGTGCGAAGTTCGAGTATACAGATGGTCCTCATAGGACATTGCCTGTATTTTATTTTGCCACACAGGGATTACTTGAAAACTCGAATCATCAGCGTATTGTCCATAATTGTGGAAGTCCCCAACAACATTGAGCCCACCATAATATCCATAGAATCTCCACATAGCTTGTGGTGTTCTATAAAACACGTCTCTGATCTTGACTCTTTTATTGTCAACAGCTCCGGAGTGGGCACTATCACCTTCTAAAAGAGCTTGAAGATCGTAATCTTGTTGGTCCGCAACTGTATCAAAAGAAGCTGAATAAATCGTATCAGTCCCACCGATCCCAGCCTCTGTGGCAAACCCATCTCCCATTCTATATGCATAATCAAATTTCATTTTGGGATACTTCAATGCTGCTTGTACACCAGAGCCTGAAACATCTCCTTTGTGATCAAAGGATGATGTGGCTGATCCCAGAGCAAAAGATAAAGCATTTTTGGACTGGTGAATGTTTAACAAATAAGAATATTCCAACACAGCATCTTCGTAATTTGCATACACATTTTGCTCGGTCAATTCAATATCTAAAACATCCCCGCCTAGTCTTTTGTATGTAAAGGCTACCTGTGCGACAGCCCCAGTTACAAACTCTGTTGAGTCATTATATACTCCGATTGGGCATGCGCCGGTAACATTCGAATGAGTGCCGGTCACTGGTAAAATGATAGCACTGGTTTGTGAAGTTGGTGTAAGTGTTGGCAAAGCCATTATAATCCCTCCGATTCATAGTAAATAGTTTTCAGCTACTCTTCGGACTTCTTTGAACGTCTACTTTTGCGCTTCGTTTGTCGTTTTGCTGCCTCTATAGCTTTTTTGTTTTCTTCTTCGAGTTTTTTTCGAGCATCTTCTTTAGCTTTTGCTTTAGCTTTGCGTTGGCGTTCGGCTTCTGCTGCTAATTTCTTCATTTCTTCTTCGCGCTGTGCTTTTTCTACCTCTGCGGCTTTTATTTGCTCCCTAGCATTCTTGGCAGTCATTTTTTTGACCCACAATCTTTTTTGTTTTGGTTTCATGAAAGATCTCCTATAAAATCATAATGTAATTAGTTTTTGAAAAAAGAAAACCCCCCAACCACAGGGTTGGGGGGTTCCAATGCGGTTCTCAATCTAAATTATAGACTAAGATCCAGACTCACCAAGAAGTCCACGAACGATAACAAGACCGTACATGTCAGGGCGAACCATTTTCTTCGCATAACGAGTCATAACACCCTTGCGTGGTACGAAATCTTCTGGTCCGAAGATTGTAGGTGTAGTTTGGAGAGGTACATACGGAGCATATACATATCCGGACTCAAGGAAAGAGCCACCTTTACGACCTACAAGAAGTACGTTGCGTGGGAAGTAAGGATCAACGATAACGTCAAACTTACGACTGAGAGATCCAACCTTAACAGCGCCGATATCACCTTTGTCAGCATCTGCTGTTACGTTTGCACGGAACCCAGCAGTGAATTCAAGGATGTTAGCAACCTCAGGAGAACACACTACAAAGTTTGCTCCGCCACGAAGTGTCTTGCGATGAATTTGAGCAGAAACATCATTGATGGTTTCAATGAGAGTTTCATACCATTCACTAACAGTACCGGTGAAATCAGGAGCAGCAGCAGAAGCGCCAATTTCTTCACCAGTTGTACGATTTACGAACAATCCGGGAGAACGAGCCCAGTAGTAAGTACCGGCAGTAGCACCTTTAACAAGATCTTCCATGATTTCACGATCGATTTCAAGAGCGATTTGCTCAGAAAGGATAGAAGTCAATTCAACCTCAGCATCCAAGTTGTGGTAAGCGCTCAAGTCTTGTCCCAATTCAGGAGTCCACTTAGCTTTCAACTTCTTGGTCACTGCTGTGATCGCGATTGAGTCAACCTTGATGTCGATCTCAGGAATATCAGCTTCGCCCTCAAGGCCCCATGCGTCTCGCCCAACAACGGACCCAGCAGCGCCACCAGCGACAATATCGTCAGTTTGCGGCCATGACCAATTAGCCGCAGCGAGATCTGCCCCAGCAACCATAGCGGCCTTTAGTTGTGCAGAAGTACCAGTAGCTGCACCATCAGTACCTTGCCCAGCAAAGACAAAAGTTATTTTTTCAGTAGAAGCATTATATGTTGTAAGTCGACGAATAAGGCGACCATGCTCCTGCACACTACTAGTAGAGCCAGAAAGTATTCCATTTCCAATAGAAGAGGAAACGTTAATGCCAACTACGTTTTTCAAGTTTAATTGGTCCATACCGGAAGCGTCGATTGTGATCGTACAAAACTCTGTCGATCCAGAAACGAAATCTGGGTCGAATCGGACAAGCTTATCAGTTGAAGCTGCGGCACCATAAGTGGCATCGCTTCCAGCAGCAGTGCTAAATCCACCAGCCAAAGAGTTACCAGCACCAGAACCAGTTGGAGAAGAGTAACCATTATTAAGGTTATATCCGCCAAGATCGCGGTCTCCAACAATACCGTCGAGTGTCACACCATCAGCGATTTCTTTGGCCAACTTATCAGTACCATATAGGGACTGTCCTGAGTTGTTGCCCAGACGTTGACGATCATAAGAGAAATCTAGGAAAAAGATGAGTCCTGATGGGAGACTCATGGGTTGTACACTAACAAGATCGTTAGCGATAAGTCCGGCGAATACACGACGAACGATTGGGAAAGCAACAGCAGCGAAGCCTTCAACATCACCACCAGCCATTGTGTTAGCCTCACGAAGAAGTTCCTTCGCTTGGTTTTCGAGCAGACGAGCCATTGTAGACTTCTGACGCTCAGAATGAAGACCTTCAAGCAAACCAGTGCGAGTCCATTTGTTAAGAAGAGCTGTGCCTTCTTTCTTCATGTCGCGGTTTACTATGCCTTCAGTAAGTGTTTCAATAATAGACATTTGTTATACCTCCTTAAATAATCTATTTAATACCAGCAAGTTTTTTCATCTTATCTGCAAATGTATGAGATTCAGATTTATTAGCTTGCGATTTTCTACGTGGCAAAATACTTGAAAGATTTGATTTTCTTTGTACGGACTCGCTAAGAGTTCTGGGCCCTTTCTTTCGATCATTACCAGATGTCACTGTAGCATTCAGAGCTTCACAAAGAGACTTCGCCTCTTCAGGGGTTTTTGCCTTTGCGATGGCTTCGACAATTTTTTCTTTTTGTCGCTCATTCAAGGAGGCATCGCATAATGTTTTGTTGCTATAAAGCAACTTTGCGTTTGATAAGAGCGTTTCATTGAGTTTCTCATTGATCTTCTCAACAACGTCCTTATATTGTTTGTTCTTTAATTGAAGCTTTTTCAAGCTTTCTTTTGATTCTTTTAGTTTTTTCTCTAGAGCTTCATTTTCTTCTTTATATTTGGTCGACTCTTCTTTTGCAAGACGCAACTCTTGATCATATTCGCGAGTTCCTTCATCGGTAGTGACCCACCCATGCTTCTTTTCATTGGTGTCGACGATAAGCTCTTCTTCTAAAACTTCTTCTTGTTCTTCTAAATTTCCTAAGAGTTCCATGATTTGCTCAACCACTTCATCTTGTTCTTGTGTTTCTTGTAAAGTAGCAAGATCACCGAGTTCCATTTCTGGTTCGCTCGTTTCCTCTTTAGCTTCAAAATCCTCGAGATTAAATTCATAAATTGGTTCTTCAAATTTGGAATTATATTTTACACTTTCATCGATGTCCAAAGGGTTAAAAGCATGAGGAGCTTGAAATCCTGTATCTGGAGAGGAAACTTCTTCTTGAGATTCTTCTTGTTCTTGAAGCAAATCCTCTTCTTTCATTTCCTGTACTTCTGATTCATTGACCACATAGGGCTTTTCACCTTCTTTTTTTATGGCCACCTTTTCTCCATCAACTTCGGAAACAACTTCATGGACTTCACCATTGTGCTTTACTTTTGTAGTGTTCTCTTCTAGAAGAGAAGAAACCGCTTTTTTAATTTCCGGTGCATATTTTTCTATAATTGCTTGTTCGGCATTTTTAAGTGCTGCTTCTCGTAATGCCTTGGCATCTACGATGGCTTGTTCTAACATTGAAGACATTAATGTTTTCTCCTAGTATATACGTATCATCTGTAAATAGTGCTAATTATAAGAAAAAGAATAACTGTAATCAGGCAAGCCCTTATATGCCCTTATGTGACATCCCAATAAATCTGGTTGCCGTTACTTCCCGCCCCACGAGAAAAGCAGACCTCAACATAAACCATACCCGCAAATGCCGATGCTCCGGCCTGATCTGCGTTGATTTGCAGTGTTGAGACCCACCCTGATTTATTAACGCGGAAACTAGGTGCACTACCATGAGTATCAGTTGTTAAAGAATCACTGTCTGCCGAAGAACCTTCATAAAATACTGCTCCTCTGATGTTTTTGTGTCCATTACCAGCGGCACTAGTATGTCCAGAAATGTTAACTCTAAATGATACCGCTCCCCAAAAACTACTACCAGCCGGATCAGAGCTCCCACCAGCAACATATGGACGCCATGAAACGACATCATGCCAAGTGTTTGGGGAAACTTGCTCCATGGGAACATGTTTTCGAAACGTAAATGATCTTTGTCTTTGACTATCTGTTGAAAAAGTTTCCGGAGTTATTCTGCTTTCCCCTCTTAGTTCCAAGGATCCACTAATCATTAAATTACCGTTTGAATTTAATTTCATAAGAAGATTGCCACCCTGAAGATTTAGCGGCTTAACTCCAACATTGTTTCTAAATTCAAAAGAAGTGGAACTGTATTGCCCAAAACTAACAACATTTTCATTTGAATTTCCTGTACCGTACGTCCCAACACCAACAGTATGTGATCCCGTCTTAACTAAGGCCATAATGACATTTGCGGTGGAAGTGTACTTCGAATTAAGTATCAACCCCTCCATGTCCGACTCAGTGCTGTGGGGTTCATAGTCATCATTGATGGAGATCCCCAACCCAGATTGATCATAAATCCTGTTTGTTGCGCCGATGTAAAGATCCTCAAAAGCTTTAACTGTCGCAGCGTTTACTTGATCCCATTGATATGATGCACCACCCAGCGAAGCACCTTTGTTAACGTAAGGATAGAGCCCGCCATAACTAAACAATTGTTTGTAAGCAGTTAGTTTGTTGTTGTAAATCTCAAATGCATTCGACTCAACACCATTATAGGTTGTACCCAAAACCATCTTACCATCAGCATCAGCCTCAGCTGTCATGATTATATATCCAGACCTCTTGGCTTCCATTCCATTTGAAGATCCAGTATAGGCCAGCCATTCAATTCTTCCTATTTCATCGTTAGCATTAATCGCTGCAGGTGAATCCGGTGTTCCGCGAGCTTTCATAAAGCGAAATCTACTGGCACCAGTTGAGTCTGCGTAGGTCTCCGTACAGAAGGTCGCACCATCATTTATGTCTCCAATTGCATGAATCTTGTATTGTGGCGTAGTTTGTGTAGAAGAATACAGACCAGCAGTAGTGGAGCCACCTGTGGTTATTCCTACGCCGATTGCATCCCTTGTAGGGTTAAACTTTATTGAGTTAGAGCTTGTGAGTTCTCCACTTGATCCTGTGAAAAGAAGAATGGGGAATCCTGTGAAATCGGACATTGTTGGGAATTTAACCTTGCCGGTACCATGAGGTTCAATTACAATATCACCATTGGATGTTGAGGTTATCTTATTTCCATTAATATCCAAATCTCCGCCTAATTGTGGAGTCGTATCCTCAACTATGTTAGACAAGCCCCCTTCTCCTCCACCACCGGAAAGAGTAGTCCATGATAAATTTCCATTACCATCTGTCTTTATATATTGATTGGCGCTCCCATCTGCTGTGGGCAAGGAGAAAGCATCCCCCACTTGAAGTCCAGTAACTTGAACTCCACTATTTGATATTGTCATTCTGGTAGAGCCACTAGTTTGAAAATCTATTCGATCTTCTCCGAAATCGATAAGTGTATCCCGTTGTGTATCATCGGCTGCTTTGAGATCTCCAACTACTTGGGCACCTTTTGAATATTTATATGACATTAATCAATCCTTATAGAGGTCCATAATCTTACGGACGCTTGTTGTATATCTTTATCTAGTAGTCTCGGCTCAACAATGACAATTGAAGGTTCAAGATCTTCTGTTGTTGTTTGAGAAAAAGCGGTTCCTCCGCCAACTCTCCCTGTTGGTGTTCTTACAGTAGAACAACTGGTTGGGCCACAACTTCTCCCTAGACCACTAACTGATCGTCCACCCATGGGAATCAGCGCTCTTGTGGTTTTTTGCCTTTCAAGGACTTTTACAATCCGAGAATTATTTTGAACCGATTGTTGAACCGGTGTCATGTTCTCATCGTAAAGTATCAACCTGACTGTTACTTGTTGTTTATCAAATACGATATAACTCTCTAAAAGATAGTGTCCGTTCTCAAATGAACATTCCCTAAATTTCTTATCATAATCGCAATCTTTCCATGCGAACTTTATTGTGTCGGGGTTATACACATAAATGTCTTCGTCCATCGAAACATAGCCGTATTGCGTTAATTTTTTGGCATTTCTGGCGTCGTTTATAGTGTGTCCGAAAACAGATGTTGAGTCGAGCTCATAAGATATGTTCGTATTGTTGACAACAACTGTCGGCGCAACGAACACTTCAATGTTTTGATGAGACTCAACAATGATTTCTGGTATTGGCTCCCTAGCCATAATCATGGCAATTATAAAAGCAAGCATTCTTCCTCCGTGCTTTACAATAATTATCTTTATAAAAAAAAAGGGCCCGACAAAAGTCGGAACCCCCAAGATAAATCTTGTGTATTTGGTTTATACGATTACGAAAGTATCAGCAGCAACATAATACAAAGTAATAGCTGCATTGTCCGATTCTAATACAAGATTAGCGGTAGAACCGTCAATCTCTTGAGAACCAGCTTGAGCAATCGTCAAAGGTTGAGCTCCAGCATTACCATAAGCCTTGATTACAATTGACTCACCAACTTCCAAACCAGCAGAAGCAGGAAGAGTCCATGTACGACCAGCGGAAGCATTAGCAGAAGGAGCGTTAACACCAACAGCAAGAGTTGCATTCGCATCACCAATAGCATTTATAGCAGCCTTACCAGAACCAATATAGGTTTTGATACGAGACATGTCAGTACGCTTGACAACACCAGCATCAGAGATTAAAATCTCATCAGTTGCGACGATATCAGCACCGATGTCAGATTGGCCGGAGATAACATTGTTATTAAACATAGATCCTTCAACAGAGCTAGCTTGAATTGTTGCTGCACCGCCAGAAGCGATCAAAACATCACCGGAAACAAGAGCAAAAGATCCATTAGCGACATTAGTCATAGATACTTTCTTTTCTGTACCGTTATCAGAAACAGCAAACATGTCTTCACTAGCATGAGGACCCTCAGAGAGCTCTGAAAGTTCATCAATATCAAGTGCCATAACGCCACTTGCAGAAGAAAGACCAGCACCAGCAAAGAAATCAGCAAGCTTATCAATTGAAGTGTGCTTCATTGTACCTGCATCATTGTGAAGGAAACCATCACCAGAAGCAAGAGCAGTTGTTCCAACAGAGGAACCACCATCAAGAAGAGCAAATTCAGCAGCAGTAACTGCAGCAGAAGCATCAGAAGCAGCGTCAGCCAATGCAGGAATGAAATAAGTCCCAGCACTTAAAGTAGGCAAGTTAAGAGTGGTATCAGCACTCGGAGTTGCACAACTAAGAACGGTTTCGTGATCATCAGCAGGACCTTCAAAAGTGAAAGAACTAGAGATGTTAATTGTAGTTGAATCAACAGTAGTAGTTGATCCTTGAACAGTTAAATCGCCAGCAACGATAAGACCACCACTAAATGTAGCAACATCATCAGATTGACTACCGATAGTGAAAGCACCACCCATATCAACATTAGTGTCGATTTTAGAAAGAGCAATAGCAGCGTTTGAAGCTACGGAAGCATTAACAACAGCGTTTGAGGCTAATTGGTCTGCACCAACGGCATCATCAGCAATCATTGCCTGCTCAACAGCATCGTTAGCGATAGTTAAAGCGCCACCAGAAGCGATTGTAGCATCTCCAGAAACATTACTATAAACAAAGTCACCAAGATGTTGAGCATCGATTCTTTTAAGAACACCAGCATCGGAAACTAACAACTCATCAGTAGCAGCGAGTGCAGAACCAGAAGCGAGTTCAGCTTGACCAGAAATAATGTTATCATTAAGCATTCCGGACTCAACTGAATCATTGGCAATAGTCAAAGCACCACCAGAAGCGATTGTAGCGTCTCCAGAAACATTACTATAAATAAAGTCTGCTAGGTGTTGCGCGTCAACTCTCTTAAGAGAACCAGCATCAGCATCAGAGATCAACAACTCATCAGCAGCGGCAACAGCAGCACCGCTTGCAAGAGCAGTTTGGCCAGTAATAGTGTTAACGTTAAGCATAGTTCCTTCAACAGCAGCAGCTCCAATAGTTAAAGCACCACCATCAGCGATTGTAGCATCTCCAGAAACATTACCGTAGTAAAAGTCTCCAAGGCTATCTAGACCAACTTTCTTAAGAACTCCACCATCAGAAACCATAAGCTCATCAGCAGCAACGATGTCAGCGTGAGCCAACTCAGTTTGACCTGAAATTACATTATCGTTAAGCATAGAACCTTCAACAGCGTCTGCTTGAATTGTAGCAGCGCCACCAGCAGCAACAGCAACATCACCACTTACGTCTGCGAAAACAGCATCTTGAAGATTGCTAAAAGTAATCTTCTTTTCAGTACCATTGTCAGAAAACATGAAGTGATCTTGAGTTTGATTAAGAGCAGCAGATCCAAGAGCAGAAAGCTCATCGATATCTACAGAAAATACACCAGAAGCAGCCGCAAGACCAGCACCAGCCATTGCAGTAGCAAGGTCAGCGATTGATTCTTTACCGGTTGCATCCTCATCAGCGTCGTAAATAGCAATGCTATCAGCGCCAACGTTTACAGCAGCTGCTGCAAGACTGTCCAAAGAAAGTCCAAAAGAAACAGCAGCAGATCCGTTATAATTGCCTGAAATAGCAAGACCGGAATTAGCAGCCAAAGAAAGGTCATCTAAGTTTG
>UEXM01000254.1_pt1 | contig 21917 bp, 38 predicted proteins | sample 1796661 | NCBI WGS metagenome assembly UEXM01 (sample SAMEA4772469, study PRJEB27181) | metagenome | reverse complement strand
TGACATTCGCAGACGTGCGAGATATCTCCTTGATAGAGTCCACGGGGATGTACAGGTCGAGAGACGATGTACTCTGTATTCTAAGAAGCCCGTTCATGCTACAAAGATAGCCAAAAAAAAGAGGGGCTATTGCCCCTCTCTTTCTGTAGTAGGATAGTCTTATTGACCTGTGATTACATATCCGTTTGCTGAGAAGTCCCTGACGATTTCTGTGTAAGGTGCTGCTTGCAAATCAATAATCTGCGCCATCAAATCTGCGGCTGCTGCGTTTGCTTCCGTTGCAGTAGAGGTGTCAAGATTCCATCCTTGAGACTGCTGTTCTGCTTGGGCATACACAATGTCAACTCTAGTTGCGCTAGTTACCCTAACGCTAATGACATCACTCGCACGCAGAAAAAACTTGCGGTCTGAAGGGCTTGTAAACTTAAGATACTTTTCGTTTGTAAACATGGCTTAGGCAAATGTGAGGCTTGTAATGACACCAAGGTCTTGACGAATAGTGCCACCAAGACCGCACTTAACCTCTGTTAAAGTCTTTCCGCTCTTTACTGCGTCAAGAATAAAATCAATGATAGCATTGCAAAACGTAACGTAATCCGCAGGCGTATATCCGGCTGCACCACCTGCCGTAAATGCTGTACTACCATCCGGCCCCACAACTCCAAATTGAACTTGGTTAGACGCTGCATCGGCAAGAATGTACGTAAGCCGCATAAAGGTGTAGCTTGCGTCAAAAGAGTTGTTCCTCAATCCATAAATCCCCACAGTCTGCTCGGTTTGACCAACCGCGCTAGTAAGGTCAGTGAACTTGATGTATTTGTAATCGCTCATATCTTCTTATACATTAGAGATTGCTGTCACGGCATACGGAGGTTCAGGACTTGCTACCACTTCTCTCCAATTGCCCGACAAAACGCTCTCCATTTGGTCAACAAACCAATTCTGAAAGGCGTAAGCATTAGGAGCAGTAGCGTGGGTGATTTTAATCCTCAAATCATCATTGCCTGTAATAGGTCTATAGATGATGACCATCTGAGTGGTAGAGGCTGTGCTTGCTTCAAACCCAAAAACTTTGGTCACGTCAATGAGGTAGTCTTGCCCATCTGCGTTCAAAAGACGAATGTACTTTGTCATGATATTAAACGATTCCTGTTACTGTGTATGGAGGTGTAGGCTCGGCAGTAACGTGCTTCCAATCCGTTGCGAGAATAACTTCCATTTGGTCAACAAACCAATCCTTAAAAGCGGTAGCAGGAGAGGCGGTATCATGTGTGATTACATAACTCGCAGCGTTGTCCGCAGAAGGATGAAGATATTCGATAGTAAGCTCAGTAGACGTCGAGGAAAATCCTCCAATTCTAGTCAAGTCAATAAGGCGCTTCTGCCCCGTCGTGGTGTTTGTGATAGTAATAAACTTTTCCATGACTTTTAGCTGAGTGTTACACGAGTTACTCTTGTAGGAAAGTCCACTGCTGCAATCTCAAGGTAGGGCTTGGTGTACGACTGCTGTTGAGCCTTCACGATGAGGTCAGAGATAAAGTTGCACATTTCGATATTTTTTGCTGCTGTAGTATTGTCGTGAAAAATCGCGACAATGTCTGTTGCAGACGTGGACGAAAAATTCCTTAACAGAACAAAGTCAAAGTTCGGCCCTGTGCCATCCTTAATGACTTGTGCTACGGAGTAAACAGGCACAAGACATTCTGTATTGTCGCCAACTGTAAGTCCGGTAATTTTTAGGTACTTCTGCATGATTACGTGATTGTAATTGAGGTAACCGGCGAAGGGAAGCCATCAGCAGGAATCTCAAGCATAGGCTTGTCGTATGGAAGCTGCAACGCTTCGATAATCTTGTCGGAAAGGAAGTTGGCTTGCTCCACAAGTTTTGCTGTTGTAGTAGCTGCAGTCTGTATTACAATTGCAAAAGCATTACCATCAGTATCGAAGTATTTCAAATCAACTGCCGTAAGAGGAGCTACTGCGTCAACACTGCTTTTGTACAGGTCATTACAAGGGATAACAGTGGTTGTTGTCCCATCAACTCCTGTAATTTTTAGGTACTTAGTCATATCCGTTATGTGATTGTAGTCACTGCAATAGCAACGGGTGGTTCACACACAAGCACGGGCTTCTTCCAATCGGAAGCCAATGCTTTTCTCATCTGCTCCAAGAAATACTCCTGAAACTCGTTAGTAGTCGTGTCGGTTCCATGAGAAATGTTTACGTCTCGGCTTACCTCAGTAGCAAAATACTCGACATCACACACAGTGCTGCTTGTCGAGTTTATCAAGGCAGTATGATTCAGATTAACGAGGTGCTCTTGACCTACTGAATCTGTAAATTGTAGATACTTTTGCATGATTATGAGCCTGAGAGATTAACATTGACGATTGGGAAAGGAGCTTCAAATTTGTCAATCGTAAGAAATGGCTCCGTGTATGGCTGCTCCCACGACTGAGCAATCAAGCTCTTGATGTAGTTAACCATAGCCACAGAATCTGCAAGAGTTGATGTAAGCTCATGAGCTATGGATGCAACGTCACCCCCGTTTTCAGCGTCTATGTAAACAATTTTGGTCTGAGAAGCGGAGGTTGTTACACCAAAAGCAGTGTTGTCAGGTCTACAAATTCCAATTATGTTAGAGCAGTTAATGACTCCTGTTGAAAGGAACTCAGGAGAGCCTGAGTTAATGCCCGTAATTCTGATATACTTCTGCATGTAAAAAATTCTGCGTGAGTAAAAAAATATCCCTACAAAGATAGGACAAAAAAAAGAGGAGCATTTCTGCTCCTCTCTTCCCCTGTCGGGTAATAGTGCTTACTCCTCAAGTAGAGCCTCTAGCATCTTCAACGCTTCAATTCCGTCATCGCTCTTAAGGAACGAGGCAGCCGCTTGCGTTGGCTCAAGCCCAAATGGGACACTAAGCATCTTCTTCTTGTTGGTCGGTGTGCTAAACCACACCTCCGTGCCTTGGCGACGAGTGCTCAAGAACCCTGCATCGAAGAACTTCTGAACGTTTGAGGAGAACCTCAGCTCAGGGTCTTGGATAAGGTTTAGGAATGTCTCAGGGTCGTTCTTAGCCAACACCAAGACATCGCGCTTCAGCTCGGCAGAAGACATACGCTCCGTATTGCGACCGAAGGCCACGCGGACAACGTTTTCGATTTCTTCCAACGAAAGGCTACGTGCCTCAGCGAGGGCATCAGCTTCGAGAGCCAAGTATTCCATCTCTGCTTCTGCGTCCTTCTCCTTGTTCACCTCTACGAAAGACTTTCCGAAAAGAGGGTGGACACTAAGGAAGTGCTGAAGCACCTGATTGCTTCGCTCCACAAAAAGGAAGCCGTCCTCAAAGATGATGGGTTCAACGATGGCATTGCCATCCTGCTCTTCCTCGTAAGGAGATTTTTGGTTACGCGCATAGCGCAACGCTTTGTTCGTGCCCGTCTCTTCATCGAAGTGCAAGAGCGGCATACGACGTGTGTTACGGGTGGGCAGCATGTACGAAAGCGGTGCTACCTCCCGCGTCAGCTTGTACGACTTATCGACGTACTGTTCAGTCTTCTTCATTAGATAAAAATTAGATTTGAGAAAAGTAAAGTGGGAAGCGTGTCCTCAAGGACACGCCTCCCCTTTACGGCTTAGGCAATCTTACGAATTGAAGATTACGAAGTTGTTTGCACCGAGGGTGCAGACACATCTTTCAGAGAGGTAGTTAACCTGCATCTTGTCGATGTCGTTAACCATAGCTCCTCCGGCAGAACCTGTAATCCAAGTCTTGTAGCGACGGTCTTCAGTCTCAGACGCTCTGTAACGAACGTGCAAGAATGGACGCTTCGCGTTCTTACCAAGGATTTGGTCGTACACGGTAGTAGAACCTGCAGGAACGAGAAGACCGTTCACAGCACCGCTGCCTGCCACAGTAGACAGACCACCGCGCATGGTTGGGTCGTTCAGGTATTTCCAATCAGTCTTGTAGAAGTCGTAACCTCTGCGGAAGCCTGAGAAGCCAAGGTTCAAGGCCATCTCTTCGTCGTTGTCGAACAGACCGAATGAAGTACCACCCGCTCCGTAGGAGTTTTGAGCAGCCAACATATCGTCGATGTCAAACGAGAACTGACGGTTGATGAAGAGAACGTTCTCCTCGATAGAACCCTGCTTGTCGAGACGCTGAATCACAGTGTCGAAGTCTGCAAGCACAGTGGGGTTACCACCTGCGTACACGTTACCTCGTGCGTTCACGGTGTAGAAGATACCTTCAGAACCGTTGAGACCTGCGACAGAAGCACCTGCAGCAGTACCCTGCAAGTAATCACCTGCACCTGAAGCAGCTTCAGCAGGAACAGCCTCAATCATAGCAGTTTCGAGGTAGTCGTCAAAGCGCAAGCGAGTCTCGTGCTCAGACTTCAAGTACCACAGGTATCCTGTAGCTCCGTTCTCGGTAGTCACCTCAACCCATCCAATCTGAGCCATGTCAGAACCGCTCACCTCGTAGGTATCCTTCAAGATGACAGGCTTGTTTTGGAAGATGAAGTCGTCAGCTTCGAGAGAGCCGCTCATCCCCGGAGTTCCTTTGTTGAACTCAGAACCGTAGATGAAGATGGTAACATCAGAGCTAGCTGCGCCCCCTCCGGTTGTCACAAGACCTGCAGCCTCGTAGATGTTGGCGACGAAAGTGCCTGCAGCAGTGTTTACATTGCTTACGATAGCCTTGTTAGAACCTGAACCGTTGTTTTGGACAATCATAATGGTTTGATTGTCGCGCAACGCGATACCACCCGTAGCAGAAGCAGTAGTTCCACCGGGAGCGATGTTATCATTTACAGTAAAAGTGGGTGCGACTGCACCTGCAACAGCAGCAGTTCCGACCTGAGTGTACTTGGTGTGCAGTCTGCCCTGCTCTGCCCACTTGACGAGGTCAGAGTTAGAGGGCATCTCAGCACCCACCATGCGAAGGAAGGAAGAGATGGTTCTGTTGCCGTATCTCTCGAACTCCTTTTCGTAGGTGTCAGGGAGGTACTGATTCAAGAAATCAAAGTTCTTGATGTAGTTGGTTGCGACGGGAATTTGTTGAGCACTCGGTTGGAGGTCAAATCCCGGTGTAGCGGATAGTGCCATTTTTTTCTTAATGTTTTATTTGCGACTCCTAATTTTTAGCCCTCGACCTGAGTCATTGTTCAAGGACTTTATTTGCATTCCTCCCTTACTCGTGACTTCAGGTGCGCTGCGCATAGACATGTCAGTATTCTTCATCTTGCGCATCGTACTGTCGGCCTGAATAGATTTGCCCTGCTCGTAAAAGAACCGAGCAAACTTTTCGGGATTCATAGCGATAGCCAACGCTCTGTGGTAGCCTGCTGCATCTTGAATGACACCGTTGTCGTCCACATACTTCTTAAGGAAGTTAGTAGCGTCAGACTGTGCCTTCTTCAATTCAGAAGCATCTCCCGGTGAGAAGGTGACCTTCTTATTTTCGTCAAGCATGAACTCAAAGCCCTTGAACTCATTTCCGAAAACTTCGTTGGTCTGCTGAAGAAAGACTTCTTGCCTCTTCTTCATCGACTCCTCAAAAGAGGTTGACTCTTGGATATATTGATTATACGCCTCCAACTTCTCCTTGTCTTCATTGGAAAGAGAACTCCCACTCGACTCAAGGGGCGTTCCATATTTTTCCTTTTCTGACTCAAAGTAATCTTTGGCCTTAGCAATAGCTTTTTTTCTGTTGAGCTTGGTCTTCTTAATCGTGGACTCGTCATCCAACTCTTCGTCAAAAGAATAAGCCTCCATCAGGGTGTCGATGTCTTCTGCATCTAATCCCTTCTCGGTGGCAACCAAATACTCACGAAGGACTTGGTCGGGGGCTACCTCATCGTAATCCTTGTTCAGTTTTACGAAGTCGTTAAACCCTCTTCCTGTTTCCTTCTTGTACTTCAGATACGAAGCGACATCTTCAGGTAGCTCCTCAGACTCCTCGCGCTCGGCAAAGAGTTGGTCTACAGAGTCAATCTGCTTGTCGTATCTGTTTTTAATATATGAAAGAACGTCGTCGTCAGAAAGCTCTGACTTGGATTCCTGAGCGGGAGCTTCCTCCTGCACAGGTGCTTCTTCTTGTACAGGCGACTCAACCGCTTCCGGCTTTACCTCCTGCACCTCTGTGGCATTCACCTCTTGCTCGTGCTTGTCAAGGAGTTGCTGCTCGATTTCTTGTTGTGACTTTTCTTTACCCGTCACCTCGCGTACCTTAAATTCCATAGATTAGATTTTTACAAAAGTAATGACAATAAATTAGACTTATCGTGGCGAGAACTCTGCCATATCAAAGCCATCAAGACTGTCCTCGTTAGATTCGAAATTTTGTGGTGGAAGATTGTTCTTCCTTTGGTTAATCAGCTTACTCTGTTCAGTGTTCTGCTGACTAATACGTTGCGCCTTAGCTTCTTCCCTTTGGGTCTCTCTGCTTTGTAGTGCGTTTTCAGACATACCGCGAAGCTGTTGGTTGTAAGCGAACTCTTCAGCCATAAGTGCCTTCTTGAGTTCCGCCTCGTTCTTCATCTTCTCAATCTCGAACGAAATCTCAGCCTGCTTAATCTGCATCTTCGATTGCGTCTCGGCCTGCAGCTTCTGCATAGCGGCCTGCGCAGCAAACTGCTGAGACTTCATCTGTCTCTCAGTGTCCATAGCCTTGCTCTGCAACATCTGCTGCTCCTCACGGTCTTGCTTCTGCTTACGCTTCAGCTTCAACAGTTGGTTGGCGAGCTTGATGTTCTTCATCTCACGGATGTCGATGGCATCTTCGAGGTAGATGTCACCCTTAGACAGGGCCATCTGAATGTTCTGCTCCAACTGAGCCTTCTGCTCTTCGTCGGGAGACACCTCAATAAACACACCGAAGTCGTAGATGTACAGGTCGGAAATCTCACCAAGGATGCTGACGTTGTACTTTCCGATTTGGTTTACAAATTCGTCAGTAAAGTCCGCGTACTCTAAGATGTCTGAGATACGATACGACAATCCCTCAGCAAGGGTCTTGTAGATGTACAGGCTTCCGTCAAGGATATGCCTTGTAGCTGTGTTCGAGTTGAGCGCAGCCAACTTCTGTACACCAACCAAAGAGTTGGGGTCAGGCGTACTGCCATCGCGAGCTTCGTTGAGTCCCGTGACAGCGCGAATCATATCGAGATAGTGATTGTAGTTGGCAATCAACATCTGCGTCTTCGACGCGCCTGAGTTGGAGGTGAGCTGCTGAATAGGAACACGAGCGTTGTTGAACTCTCCGTCCTGCGTGTAGCTCCTACCAATAACAGAACCCGTTTGGAAGTACAGACGCAAAGCGTCTTCAGGGTTGTATGCATTGCCCGTGCCGAGGTCAACCTCGTTCAGGCCATCAGCATCAATGTATACACCATCAGGAACCGTGCGGGCAATAACCTGCTGCAGCTTGAGGTGCGTCATCTGAATGAGGTCAGCGAAAGGAATCATCCTTCTCACCAACGACTCAATGACACCCTTATACATGCGAGGTGCTACGGCTACGTAGTTGGGGATGGCGTGCTGACTAGCGGACTTAGGTCTCACCATGTTCTTAGCCATCTCCCACTTGAGAATCATATTCGTTCCCATCACCATCACCCCGTCATACCACACGTCAATCTTCTTGGACACCTTCTCGAAGTTGCCCTCATCCATCATATCAGATGGCGGGTTGAAGCTATCGTCCTTCTGAATCATCTTCACGTTGCCGTTGTCGGCAACCTTGCGCTTGTAGACGATGTCGTTGGTGGACTTGTAGTTGAAGTACAGCAACGTAACTGTATCCCTATAGAAGATGTCGTTGTCGTAATACTGCGCTACGTTGAAGTAGTCGTACCACTGCTGACCGTACTTAGAGATTTTCTCAAGGTCTTCCCGCGTAAGCGTGGGGTCAATCTTAAGAAGCTCGTTGATGTGTACCGTCTTGACCTCACCCCAATAGAAACAATCCTTGAAGTGTGGGTCTTCAGTGTAGCTGTACACGATGTTGGCCGGGTCTACGTAAGACACCTCCACACCGCTGCCCTTAAGGAACTCGTGCTTGGCTACAGCGATACCGCATACCGTGAGGTCGTAATCAAACCTCTTGCGAAGGTCACCGTAGTGGTTCTCCTCCAAGATGGTATTGATGGCTTCCTCCTCTGCAATCTCAATAGCAGGCTTGTAGTTAAGCTGCATATAGAGTGACAGTTCCTCATCGCTTTCAGGAAGCTCATCAGGTTCTGTGACAAAAGGGTTTGCGCCCGTAGCGGCTTGAATCTTTTCCAATACAGGCTTGGCAACCATCTGACCTTCGATAAGGTCTTGATACTTGCTGCGCTTGGCTTGTGAAAGGGCATCCTGTGCGTATGCCTTGACAGAAAAAAGTCTGTCCGACATTCCGTTGACTACAATGTCTACAAACTTGGGAAGGATTGGAACGGGTGTCCAATCAAGATTGATGTATGATAAATCACCATCAATGGCTAGTTCCTGCTTGTACTTGGCAATGGACTGCTCACCTCGTGCGTAAAGACGCAAACGATGAAGTGCTCTCCATTGGTCGTAGAATCTACATTGGCTGCCGTCCTTCTTAAACCATTCATACTGAATGGCCTGACCAATCTGAAGACCGAACTCTGCGGAGTCCTTTTCAGCGTCGGACACGAATTGACTCGGAAACCCTGTAGATGATATGTTTATCTTAACATCCTTCATCGAATCAGTTCACTGTAAGCCCCCTTGTTATTATACCTTGCAAAGGTAAGGCTTAATTTATTTGTCTTCTTTTCGGGCTGATACAGGTGCTTTTGACACGCCATGATAGCCAATCCCGAACTAATACTTGCATCAAACTTAGTTCTGTTGCTAATATCAAACTTCGCCCAATCTTCGAGGGTGCGAGTGAAAAGCATAGAACCCATCTCGTCCTCATCACGGAACGAGCCATCCATATCTATTCCTACATACTTTTCAATGTATGACTCAATGGCAGAGGCGTGGGCCTGCTTAACATCCTCCGAGGAGTTGGGTATGCCCCCTAGTTCGCGCTCTGTCTTAGACAACTTGTTGTAGGTTTTGTCGGGTCGGTTCAAGCAGAACCCTCTGTATCCACGGTTTTTGAAATGGTACAGCAGGCGCGGCTTGTTATTCTCTACAAGGATAGGCATACCGTAGAATACACAGGCCATGAGTACATCCTCAAAAAACATCTCTGCCGTCTGAGGTCTTGCGATATACTCCAAGAAAAACTCGTTGCTCGGAGCGTCGTCCATATTGTACTTGGTCAAGCCATGCAGCGCACCGTTAGAGCCGCCACCACCCACTACGCCTGAGATGTCATACGAGTCGCAACCCAACGCACCGAGGTGGTCGTTGCCGGGATGCTTGATGCCGTTACGCTCAAACACCCTGTTCTGCATCTCATTTTTAGGAACCCACGACAACCTGAAGCGTCCTGACTTGTCAGGATAGAAGATGACCTTGCTGTCCTTGATGCCGTCCTTCCAACGGAAGCTGCCCTGCGTAACGTGCTGATTGATAATCAAGCTGTCGTTGTAATCTATCTGCTGATAGATGCGCGTAAGGTTGAAGATAGACTGCTTGCTTTCATCCCTGAAGGCATGCGACTCTGTGCGGGGAAACTGCCTGTAGTATTCGTTGAGCGCGTCAGCATCTGACTTCAACGACTCCACCTCAGCCTCCCAATAGTTTACTGCTCCCTGATGGATGTCTTCTCCGTCAATGCCTGCAACAGCTTTCTCAGGAGTTCTGAAGACGGGCATACCGTAGAGGTCGATGAACCCCTCCATGTTCCACTCCATAGGAATGAACAGGGAGTACATCCCGCTTTTGGTCTGTCCGTTCTTGTTTCTCTTAAGCACGTCAGAGTCTCGGTACAAATCCTTGAAGTTGCCGCCACCCTTAGACAGGGCATTGGAGGTTGACCCCATCATGCACTTGCCGATAATCTTACTACCCAAGCGCAAGCACGTCTTGGTGACGCGCCAATTGTTGAGGATGCTGTTGGGCTTGAGCCACTTACCGCTCTCGTCATGGACGAGGAGCTGTAGCTTCTCACCGTCGTAAGAGTTGTCGTCAGTGTTCTTCCAATCAATCGTGGTGTCGAGACCTTGAATCTCATCGTCCTCGACGTTGAACATGTTCTTCTTGGTAATCTTAGCCGCAGGCACACGGTAGGCAAGCTCTGTCTTAGGCTTGTCCATACCGTCCATGATGGGCTTGAAGAAGAACGGCAGACGGCTGTTGATGGGTACGACCTTGTCGGTAAACATCTTCTTGGCATCAGTACCCGTCTTCGACAGGATGCCTACACGAGAGTCCTTGGCAAGCGTCGCGGTGTTGACACACTCTGACGATGACATGAAGGAGAACCCTGAACGACGAATCTTTAGGTACACCATACCGAAGCTCCTGCGGTCGGCCTTGCACGCCTCCCAAAAGATATAGAGCAGTCTGTTGGCCTCGCGGAAGTCAGGGTAGCCTACGTCGATGCTCGTCCATTGCAGGTACATATAGTGCGCCCCCGTAAGGTAGGTGGGCTTGCCGTCATTCATGAACCAATAGCCATCGTCCCTCCTGTCGAACTCACGCTCGATATAGTCAACGTACCTCGACTTAAAGTCAGAGGTCATCTCGTTCCATTGGAAGATGGATTGGATTTTATTAAGGTGAGCAGGGATTTCTTCTCTCTCCCAATACTGCTCACTTCTCTTGGTGTGTCTTTGAGGACACGCCTTGGGAGACTTGGGCAGACCAATCTTTAGGTTCTGAATCTCGTATACCTCACCGAGAGTTCCGTCCTTAGATATGATTACAAGGTCATACTTAGGGTCATAGCCGTACTTCCAAGTCTTGGCTTTGTTCTTAGTAGAAAGCACATGCTTGGGTATGTAGTCGTGAACGACACGGTGTAGGCTTTTATTTAGACCTTCGTTCTGCAAATCCTTGCTTTGTATCTACCTTCTTGGTAGAGCCTGTTTCTAATGTCTCGATAGCTTCTCTCTCGGTCTCGATTCTATTTAGGATTTCAAAGGCATCCATGATGCAGAGCTTCTTTGTCGCTGCTGCGTTCTTGAGCCTGTCGGCTGACAGGTCATCTTCAGGGTCGTGCTTGATGATTTGCTCCTTGGCAACTTTGATAAGCTGCTCCACGGCACGATGACCCGCTTCAATAATCTTGAGCTTTACATCCTTAGTGTTCATGGCGCATGGTTATCTGATGGTCGTATACCCTGTACATGGTCTCACCGTCTACATCGAACTCGTACTCGCTGTCGGGCGTGAACGAAACGATAGTACCCGTATTGACTCCCTTGCTTACAAGATAGTCATTTGGATATTCCATACGTCCCATGAGCGGCTCGTGGGTAGGCTTCTCGATGAAGCACTCCTCAGCCGGGATGGGAGAAACAAAGCAGTACCTGTCGTGAGCGTGCCACTTGTTACCGTCATGGTACATGAAGAACTGCTCGGTATCGACAAAGAATAGGTCTTCCCTAAAGAAGCTACGCCCGCTCTGACGACGACCTTTCATGTCGTTGTAGAACTTGAATACGTTGTGGTGGACAAGCAGGGTATATCCTACCTTGATTGGCCCGTCATAACCCAATGGTACTGAGACTACAATAGCCTTGCGATTAGAAAACTTCGCCTCCTCCTCTGATGTGTTGGTAGTAAACTCTACCCCTTCCCAATCTGCAGTGTTGTTGTATCTCGTGCCCTTATGTGGTTTGACGATGAAGTTGAATGGGGATTGCATTAAAAGTTGATGTTGTACTCCACGCTAAGGGGCATAGATGGAGTAAAAGACTTCCACAGCATTACTTCGTCATCACGCTCAATCCAAATGCGGTACTCGTCGTCCACGCACTGAATAAGGTGAATGCAGTAGTCTCCGTTTAGAACCTTCTGACCTACGAGGTAATGCATAGCACCCGACTTGTAGTCGGGGCCGATGGAAATCTTTCGGATGTCCATATCCTCTTACGGTAGGTTCCGCATTATGATTCCCGTAGTGGTCTGTTGGAACAAAGCACCTACAGCTAATCCCGCTGAAGTTGCAGCCGCTTGGTCAGCATAAACAGGGAAGTCCACTACAAAGGGCAGTTGCGCCAAAGCAGCAATGGAACCCGCTGTAAAGTTCTTGGTTGCATCGGTGGGAGTACCCGCTACGTCAGTGCCAATGACTTTGTCTGAAACTGTAGGAGTAACCGTGGCGTATGTGCTAATCTTAGACATCTTCTTTTTCTTCTGAGTTTCTTGTAATCTCGCCCGTCTGAACGTTTACGGTAGCGTCCTTGCCGTACTTCTCCATGAGGACGTTCTCGTAGTCGTTGTAGTCCGACTTGAGCTTGTCAACATTGGCAAGCAAAGCAGTCTTTGCGAGTTCAGCATCACCAATCTTCATCTTGAGGGTGTTGAACTCAGTAACAAAGGTCTGAACCGTATTCAGTTCTTCAGCAGTAAGGTTTTCCATTATAGTAGGATTAGATTTTGTACAAAGATACTGTTTTTGACTTAGTCCTTTTTAGCTGAACCTCCAAAGAAAAAGTCAACGACCGTGTTCACCTTGGCACTCATAGCACCGAAAATGGTGGAGATAAAACTAATCTCGAACTCGCCAAGGTCAATATCCTCCTCCACGAAGTATTTGAACATGACAAAGCTCAACGCAAAATATGCGACGGTGAAGACCGTAGCCAACACCTTCTGTATGGTACTATCAGATGAGTATAGCAGACGCGCACTCTTCCTGTCCTCAACCTCAAGGTTGTACAGCTCAACCAACTGAGCGTGAGCCTGCGCCTTGTCTTCAGGGGTGAGCTTCGAATCGTCAATCATCTTACCGACCGCGCCCAACAGTCCTGCGTCGGGCAGTAGCTCTCCCGCTACATTTAAGATGTCGGGGGCTTTGTCGGCCAAGAACTTGCCGACCTTCGTTTCTCTAAACTTCTTCTTCATCGTAGTAAGAGCTTATCCATGCATACTCTTCTGTAGCATCAAAACTAGGACAAGCCTTATCTGAGAAGTCTCGATGACCGTGGACTACAGAGTCGCAGTACACAGCCTTTAGCTCTAGCAGGAGTGCCGCAAGAGATGCTTTTTGTTCAGTTGTTCGGGTATCCTTTGACGTTCTCCCATCCCCTTCTACTCCACCGACATAGCATATCCCTATGCTGTTCATGTTTTCTCCTAGGGTATGCGCACCGGGACGGTCTTCGGGTCTGCCGGGGACAATTGTTCCATCGAGATAAATCACGTAATGGTAGCCTATGTCTGACCAATTGCGAGGGGACGAAGTGTGCCATCCCCTGATGGTTTCCATGTCTATGTGCTGACCCTCGCGTGTTGCTGAACAATGAACAATTATCTTATCTATGTCTCTCACGAATCAATTTGCTTACGAGCAAGGAGCAGCTTGATTTCTTGGATGTCTGCGCTTAATTCTTTTAGCAACTTCGTTACCTCACTCTTGCTCTGCTCAAGGGTGTATACTCGGTTCTTTAGCTTTGCCACCTCGTTGTTCATCCTGATGTACACACCGATAAGTCCTGCAAGCAGCAGCACCCCCTCGTACAAGCTAATCATCTCACTGCTCATCTTCCAACATATCAGAGGGTAGAGGGTAAATCTCAAACTCCGCAAGCCTGTCTACCCACTCTTCCGGATTTGTATAGTATTCAATGACCGTCCAAGGCGTGCCGAGGCATTGCGTCTGCGAAACCTCAACCCATGCTTGAGGCATAAGTTTTTGGTCGTTTGCAAAGCAAATAACCCAAGTGTCTGCTTGAGGGTAGCAGAACTCACCGTCGATATCTTTAGTTCGCCCCGCCATCAGAAATTGTCCAATTGTATGTGTTAACCAAGGTGTTGCGGGCGGTCTCTGCCGCACCTCCTGCCGTGTATTGAGCGGGCGTGGTAAATGCTACATTGCTCTGAACGCTTTGAGCAGCCCATGCAATCAATAGGGCATCATAGTTGGCTTGGCTCATAGACGTTCCTGAGAACGCAGCGTTAAATGTGGTGCAGTTTGATACATCCCAACTGCTGATGTCTTCGTTCCAATTGGGCACGGAAAGCAAAAGGAACTGAGCTGCCGTTACGTTAGAGAAGTCCCAATTCGCAAGTCCGCTTGTGATGGCGTTCGACTGATAAAAGCATCCTGTAATATCACCCGTAAGTGTAGGGGAATCGGTTGCGGTGCAAATCATATTCGTACAACCCCTAAGAGCAAAGGTGTTGTTGATGGTGAGGTTTGTGCCTCCCCACTTTACAATCTCAGTTATCTTTTGAGGGTCTCCCGAAAGAAAGGGGTTGATAGTTGTAAAGTCCCCTGTAATCGTAATGGTATATACTCCACCCGTAGAGTACGTATGCGTTACCTCAGATTGTCTGTATGCTGTAATGGTGTCCGTGCTGCCATCGCCCCAATCAACCACGAAGTTGTACGTGCCACTAGCGTTCGTGGGGAGCTTGTATTGCGTGTTGCTTGTCGCTCCCGCATTGCGTGTGTCTACCTTAAAGGTAAAAGGCGGTGGAGGTGGTGACGGTGCGCCTCCGCGCTGCGCCCCTCCGATAGAGTTGCCCGCTCCTCCTGTGACAACGTTTGCTATTTTGATTGCCGTTGCCATATCAGAACAATGCTACGATATTGAGCACGCCATTCGTGCCCGTGTTATACACTCTAACAACTTGAAGTGGAATGGTAGTGCCTTGCACAAGGTTGTCAAGGACAACATCATCGCCACCCGCTGTTCTAACTTTTAGCGTAGAAGCCGCGCCTACTGTACCAACATACAGTGTTGCAGGCTCGGTGCTTCCTTGAAGGATTCTATAGACGGTTCCTGAAGCCATACTGATATTGTTGGCTACCGTAACAGAATCTCCCTCCACATCAATAACCCTGCTGCAGTTAGGGGTAGAACTTGCATTTATTACCAAATCCCCTTGCTTCACACCAAGCGCAACAAAGTCACGACTCGGAACAACGAGCTTAGTGCCCGTTGTACCTACACCCGCAACGGCGGCATCAATTTCGTCATTCAGGTTTACTGTGTCCTCATTGTCTGACAACAGTTGCGTCATGGCAGTGGCCCTTCCTGTCTGTAGCTTTTGGTACATATCAGAACAGGGCTACAATGTTGGTGGCAGTTGTGCCTGTGTTGTAAACCCTCTTGACCTGTACAGGGATGAATGACCCCTGCTGAATGTTGACGAAGGTAGCGTCATCGCCACCTGCGCTACGAACCTTCAGTGTTGCTCCCGCTGCCGCTGTACCAACGTACAGGACTGCAGGTTCTTCGCTTTGCGACAGGATTGTAAAGGCATTACCTACAGAAATTGATGCAGTTGCGATTTTAATCTGCGTCTCACTATTAACCGCAATAACTCTAGAGGCAACAGACGCAGTCCCCGGCTTAAAGGCCAAGTCACCAATCTTAACACCATCAGTGATGAACGTAGCACCCGTGTCGTTAATCACTCCACCTGCTCCACCGCTTGTGCGGGTGTAAGTGTTGATTACGTTGTTAAGGTTTACTGCGTCCTCAGTATCACTCTGCTTGTCGTCCATCTCGGTTGCTCTTCCAACCTGTAGTTTTTGATATGCCATTAGGTTTTGTTTTAGAAGAGGGCGAGAACGTCAGTTACGGTTGTTCCGGCAATAAATACTCTTTTTACTTGCACGGGTAAGAAGCTGCCTTCGGGTATGTTTTCAAAGGTGATATCATCACCACCCGATGTCCTAACCTTAAGCCTTACAGCTCCTGCACCGGGATTCGTTCCTACGTACAGGACTGCAGACTCACTTGAACCATTGAGGATTGCGAACGTCTGTGTGGTTATGGCTGAGATACCCTCTACGTAAATCTGTGTTTCGCTATTTATAGCCAAAACACGAGCTCCCGCTGTGGGGGCATCAGTCCTATATATTACATCACCGGGCTGAACACCGTCAGAAATAAATGTTGCCCCACTAACAGTCAGTAGGCTATTAGTGCCGTCAACTAATGAAAAACCTGTGACAGTGTACGTTTTTGGATTCCCTGAAGCGTCTAAGATGGGGTCGTTAAGATTGACCGTATCAGAGAAGTCTGACTTCTTATCGTCCATTGCCGTTATCCGGCCAACCTGTAGTTTTTGGTATCCCATCGTTAGTCTCTATCGTATGGGAAAGTCCTGTTAAGGGTGTCCCTTCGTTTGCCACAACCGCAGTCAGTTCCCGTTGCTTTTGCAACTGTCTCTACCGCCTTCTTAATTCCTGTTGCCTTGGTGAACTTTTCGATTGAATCACCGAGACCTTTGGACTTGTTGTTCATATAGCAAAGGTAAGGATTATTTTTTTCTGTCCGGGATGATGGAGTTGATGAGGGTGTCAATCCAACCGAAGACGATATTGTCCTTCTCGGTGGGGGTCAAGTTGACCACGATTTTTGCAAACGCGGCCAAGCCAATGAGCAATGCAGCCCAATTCTCAATAATGAAATCTACCATAATTATTAGTATTTACCTCTGCGTGATTTAGGGGAGGACTTAGTGCTTCCTCCTTTGCCTGCCCAAAGGTTTTTGCAGGCCCAATATCGGGGTGTGAGTTTGTCTTTAGCTTGCCCACACTTGTGGCGTGCGCGAAAAGACTTGCGTGCAGCAGATGAATAGTTATGGCCGTAGCCCTTAGCCCCGAAGTGCAAGAGCTTTTCTCTCCCACCACTGCAGGCTTTGACCATCTTTTTCTTACCGGGCCTGTCCGAGGGGACGACACGGTTGCATTTCATCTTGCTCTTGTCAGCCATTACTTTCTTTTACAGCCGAAGTTGTTGGCGTAGTTCGCCATCTTGACAACTGACTCGCTGTACTTGTTGGTGTTCTTCATTACAGCAGAGGCTGCGGAACAGGCATCTTTGAACCCGTTCCGCTTTGCCCATGATGTAAACTTCCCTTGGTCACCTTTCTTGACCATAGGAAATCCCTTCTTTGCCATTACTTCTTAATCAAGCCTGACAAGTGCTTGCCTACGTAATGGACACACTCAGGGTGAGAGTGGCGATAGGACATGCCCTTGTCAGCACCGTATGAGTGACCATACATCTTCTTAGACATTGCTTTGGACTCGTCTCTTCTGTCCTTCATAGACTGAGACTTCTTTCCGTTTCTTGCTCCCATCGACTCGTCGAGTCTTGCGTTGTAACCTTGCTTCATAATTATTTGGATGTTACCCGACCTGCGGGTGTGTTAGATACAAATTGTTTTTTTCTGCCGTACTTCTTTTTCTTCTTAGCTGTGGCGGCACGTTCAGCTTTACTCATGCTCTGAGCCTTAGACAATGGCAAGCACCTGTCGGGATTCTTCTTGTTCTTGCTCGTCCCGCAAGCACCCTTGATGGAGCCGTCAGTGCCAATGCGCACCCACTTCTCATCTCGCCATTTCTTCAGCTCACCCATTATCTTCTTCTCATCTTTTTGGTAACGCTTCTACCGGAAATGGTTTTCTTGGGTGCTCCACGACGATTATACTTGAGACCCCCACCTCTAGATACGAAATTCTCTTCGCTTCCGGAACGGGTAACTGTTTTCTTGACACTTGAACCCTTACCAAACTTCTTAGTCTCCTTCATAGCGCGACTCGTACCCATTCCCTTCTTTGTACGGTCTTGACTCCCTGTTCTAGTTACAGTTCTTTTTGCCTCTTGTCCGGGACTCTTTCTTTTCTGAACTGACTTTGAAGTAGTGGTTACCATTCTACCACCCTGAGTCGATTTAGTTTTCGACTTTGACTTGTTGGTAATGCTACCGACCTTTTTCTTAGTCTTGGTCTTAGTGACTGTACCGCGTCGGGTTTGTCTTGTAACGGTTTTGCTTTTGCTTCCGTCAGAAGACTTAGTCTTAGTGACTGTTCTTTTTGCCATAATTACTTGGTCTTATTTATTTTTTAGAACCCTTTGCGTAGTTAGGGTCTTTACAATACTTGCTTGCGGCCATGTTAGCGTAGGCCGAGGGGTAGCGGTCGAAGGTGCGCTTCGCCCAAGCGATGCCTGCGGAACAAATCTTGTTGCCCTTCTTTCGGCCTGTCTTCTGCTTCGCCATTACCTTCTCTTGATTCGTGGAACAGCAACGCTGCTGTTGGTTCCTCTAAGGCCGAAGTTAGACTTGCCGTAGTTGATGGTTTTGCCACCCGGACGGTCTGACCACTTCATAACATCCTTGTTACGAAAGTTCATATCGTTCAGGTCTACAACACGTTGGTCTTTATCGTCAGCCATAAGTTCGTACCTTGAGTACAAATTTACTCAATAAAAATTTATGCTGAATTGGCGCAAGTCGCCACCCCAAGACTACCTCAAGTATTGGAGGGTGGTGCGATACTTCATCAAGGCTAAGTATGGCCTGACACAAGCCGACCTCGATATCCTGCTGTTCTTGTACTCAGAGAAATACTTCTCTAAGGACAAGTTCGATGAGTTCGACGAACTCATCTCATGGGACGAGGATAGGTTTGACAAGCTCCTGCGCGACGGATGGCTCAACGTCTTTCGCAAGAAGGAGGGCAACAGGCGCAAGGTGTACGAGCTATCGTACAAGGCCCGTCGCGTAATAGGTCTCGTATATAAAAAATTAAACGGAGAGGAACTCCCTGAGCACCCCTCCGTCAATCCGTTGTTCAAGAACACCGCGTCGTATATGGACAAGGTGTACCGCAACTACATCATCGAGATGAACAAGTTCATTCGACAACAACGACATCGCTCTCGCGAATGACGCTGTACTGCTTGTTGTGCAGCATCACCTTATACCCTGAGCGGTTGTCGTAGTAGATGGTGTCACCATCCTTCATCGTAGTTACGTCAGTACCGACCGCAGAGACCTGCGCCTTACGATACCGAAAGTCATTGTTGTCGTCTACGGTCAACAGCAACCCCGACTCCGTCTCCATCTCCTCCATCGCGGGTTCGATGAGGATGTACTTTCCGATTGGCTTCATACTATAGTGTATTGGATTTGAATGTTGCCCTGCGTGGTGGTGCGTGTCCAATATGCCATCAGGACTGCTGCTCGTAGGTGCGTGCCATAGTGATGATGGCGTTGGTGGACAGGATGGTCGTAGCGACACTGACCGCGTTCTCAAGGGCCGACCGCGTAACCTTCAGCGGGTCAATCACACCCATCTCATACATGTCACCGTACTTCTCGGTCTTGACATTGTATCCGTAGCTCTGCGACTCGTCCTCGTTGCCTCTCCAAATATCTACGTTCATCATACCCGCGTTGAGGACAATTTGATTGAAGGGGGCACACAGTGCCTCAGCAAAAATTTCCTCAGCCACGGTCTGTGGGTTTTGGTAGCGCGTCATCACCTCATTGTACAGGGCTACGCCACCACCGGGCAGGATGCCCTCCTCAAGGGCAGACCGTACCGCACACACCGCATCGTCAATACGGTCGTACAGCTCCTTCTGCTCTAAGTCAGTATTGCCGCCCGCGTAGATGACACCGATGCCGCCCGTCAAGGAGGCGATGCGCTCAAGGATGAAGTCCTTGTCAGCCCGCTTCTGCGTGATGGCGAGGGCAGCGTTGAGCTGCGTGACGCGCTCGCTGATAGCCTCCTCGTTGCTCGTCTCCTCGTCCTTAAGGATGATGGATGTATCGCGACCGACGATGACACGCTCGGCATGGCCGAGGTCGTTGTACGTCATAAGGCTCAGGTCGTCACCCGTCTTCTCAGAGAAGTACGTACCGCCCACGCTCAAGGCTATGTCTTGCATCAGCTCGTGCTGCTTGTATCCAAAGCTCGGTGGTTGGATGATGCAAATCTTCATGTCGCGCTTCATCACGTTGGCCGCGATGGTGTTCACCACATTGGGAGAGCACGGAGCGATAATCAATAGCTTCTTGTTCTCAGCGATGATGGGCTTGAGTACGTTCTCAATCTGTAGGACGTTGCTTATCTCAGCGTCAGACACAAGGATGTATGTGTCCTCAAGGACACACTCGTCCTTCTTGTGGTCGTTGATGAATAGCGGTGAGCTGAACCCACGGTCAACCTTGATGCCGTTCGTCGTCTCGTAGTACGTGTCGCTCGTCATCGAGCGGTCAACAGTAACGATGCCGCTCTTGCCCACCTCCTTATACACCTTGGCGATGATGTCGCCAATCTTCGTGTCGTTGTTCGAGGAGATGGTAGCCACATCCTTCAACCGACCCTTCGTAACAGCACGGGCCTGCTTCTTCAAGGAAGCCACCACCTTGTCGGTCTCGTCGCGCAAGGCACGGAGCACCTCCGTACGTTCAGCGTCAGCGATGTGCTTGTAACCCGCATTGACAAGAGCGCGGGCCAAGACAATGGATGTCGTCGTGCCGTCACCCGCTGAGGTGGCCGTGCGGTCTGCCGCCTCCTTCATGATACGTACCGCCAAGTTCTCCGTAGCGTCGAGAAGGTCAATGGCCTTAGCTACAGTGACACCGTCCTTCGTCACGGTGATGCCGTGAGTGTGTTCAGGTGATTCAATGATGACGGTTTGACCCGCAGGGCCGAGCGTGCTGCTGACAGCGTCTGCGATTTGGTCTATGCCGCTGACGAGCTTTTCTCGTGCTTCGGCATTGAACTCCAACTTTTTGGGAGTGAATCCTGAGTTTTGCATTTAAGATTGGATTTTTGTTGGTCAAAGATACAAAGAACTGTATTCTTGTTCCAACAAATGGCCTGCCGAAAATCAGCTCCCCTATTAGTAGTAGTAGTAGTAGTAGTATCTATATTTTTTCTCTAAGAAAATTTCCCTCTTTTTTCGACATTATCGACATCCCTTTAAGAATCAATAAGTTAGAAGAAGAATATCGACAGAGAACGACAGAGAAACGACATTAAACGACATGCTCCCTTAGCTCAGTTGGATAGAGCAACGCACTTCTAATGCGTAGGTCATAGGTTCGAATCCTATAGGGAGTACAAAAAAAGGGGGACGCGAGTCCCCCTTCTGCTTAACCAAAACTGATGAATCACTTAATGCGAATGCTCTTCATCATCTTCTCCTGCGCGTCCGCAAGTACATTGCCCGCAGCAATCATGTCTACCTTCTCTGAACGCCTCCGCATCGCGCGAGACATTGCAGCTTTCTGAAGACCCGTCATGCCGGGTTCGATGTCCGGTCTTTGCCATCCAAACTTGTCCATGTGTTAGGTTTTGAAAATTACACTGATGAGACCAAGGAAGAGAGTTAGCTCGTAGTAGTCGTGCTCCTCGTCAGGCCCGTAGTACGCGAACCCAAGAGCGAACCCAATCGTAAGCCGATTCTCTATAATGATGCTCATGCCGTAAAGGTACAGTTTTTCATGTTAGATGTTTTCAGTGTTTGGGTTATGTAGGCCGTACGCGCTGCTGCCCGTCATCCGAAACCGACCTGCGATTCGAGGTGGGGGTGTGACTCGCTCGGTGCTGTCCCGATTTTTTGCCGTTTTGCTGTGGCCGTCCCGCTGTGGTGGGTCTGCCGTCCCTGCTCCCGCTCCCGTCCCGCTGTCGTGCGCTGTCGGTGTGCCGTCCGTCCGTGGCCGTCCGCCCATCCCGCTCCGCTCCGCTCCCGTGACCCAACCTGAACCTGTGCCTGTGTCCTCAAGGACACGCTGACCTTCCCCCGTCAGACCTTCCCCCATTCACATGGAGAGAGGGAAGGCATAGCCCCTGCCCCGTCTCCCCCAACCCCAAACGAATGACAGGGAAAGCGAAAAAAGATTGCCCCACCTTGCAGGATAGACAAGATTTAGACGTATATTGCACCATCGGCGGTAGCCAAATGCCCGCCAAAACGACTCTAACTCGCTGAAAATCAGCAAATTAACCCCTAAAACCTCAGTAAAATAAGCACTCTAAAACAAATATAACGGGACTTCCTCAACATCCCACAG
>UEXM01001280.1_pt1 | contig 21927 bp, 5 predicted proteins | sample 1796661 | NCBI WGS metagenome assembly UEXM01 (sample SAMEA4772469, study PRJEB27181) | metagenome | reverse complement strand
TAATAAGTCATTAGTGGTTGAGGATTTATAATGAAAAAAAGGCCAATATCATATACTAGTAGAGAATTTAACTCAATCAAAGAGGATTTGGTTAACTATGCTCAGCGTTATTATGCCTCAACTTATAAAGATTTTAACGAAGCTTCTTTCGGTGCAATGATGTTGGACATGGTAGCTTATGTTGGCGACCAACTGTCGTTCTATGTTGATTATCAGGCAAACGAAAGTTTTCTTGATAGTGCTATAGAGTATAAAAATGTTGTAAGAGTGGCAAAACAAATGGGATTCAAAATGCCTGGAGCCGCTTCGTCTGTTGGTAATTGTGCTTTTTATGCCGTCATACCAGCAAATTCCTCAAATGGCGACCCAGATTTAAGTTATACTCCAATTTTGAGGAAGGGGTCGCTCCTCTCAGCTAATAATGGGCTGACTTTTACATTAAATGAACCAGTTGATTTTTCAAAACCAGAAAATGAATTAACGGTAGCAAAAGTAAATACAACAACTGGTGTGCCAACACACTATGCTGTCAAAAGTTTTGGACAAGTTATTTCGGGTCAAATGCTAAGAACAAATCTTGATGTGGAATCCTACGAAAGATTTTTGAGAATTCCTCTTGGCGTGACAAATGTTATAGAAATAGTAAATGTAGTGGACACCCAGGGAAATATCTACCATGAGGTTGAACACCTAACACAGGATGTCGTGTTAAGTGCAGAACAAAACTTTGATGACGATAAAGACGTTGTCCCTAATATTATGAAGGTTAAACCGGTTCCACGGAGATTTGTTACCGAATTTGATGAAAGTGGCAATTGCTTTATACAATTTGGATATGGTTCGGCAGATAATTTAACAACTGACGTTGTTGCAGACCCGGCAGATGTTGTTCTAGATACTCATGGCAGAAACTATATCAGTGATACATCATTTGATCCTTCAAACTTAATAAAGAGCGATAAATTTGGTGTAGTCCCTACAAACACAACTCTTACCGTAACCTACAGGGCTAATAATCTTGACGAGATAAATGTATCTGCTGGCTCGCTAACTAAAGTTTTATCACCTGATATTGTTTTTAAAAATCGGGATAGTTTAGTAAATTCAACTACGAACGAAATTATTTCTAGTTTAGAAGTCGAAAACGAAGAACCTATTTTGGGAGATTCAGAATTGATTCAAGCAGATGAAATAAGGCAGCGTGCGCAGGCCAGTTTTGCATCTCAGAACCGTGCTGTAACAAGAACAGATTATATTTCTTTGTGCTATAGAATGCCGTCAAAGTTTGGAAAAATTAAAAGAGCAAACATAACCCAAGATTCTTCTGTGCTAAGAAGAAACTTGAATATGCATGTTTTATCTGAAGATCAGGATGGAAATTTTATTACTGCTAACTCGACTATTAAAGACAATTTAAAAGTTTGGTTAAACCAATACAGAATGTTGAACGATACTTTAGATATTCTAGATGCAAAAATAATAAACTATGGTATAAATTTTGAGATTGTGGCTGATTTAAATGTCAACAAGTTTGATGTCTTAAGTCAGTGCCTAGAAAAATTAGTAGATAAACTATCAGTTAAAAGCTCAATAGGCGAATCTATTTACATTTCTCAAATATACAAATTGTTAAATGAAGTTCCGGGAGTTGTGGACACAACAAATGTTTTCCTGGAAAATAAATCCGGCGGGGTTTATAGCGGATTTTATTATGATATAGACGCTAATTTATCCAGTGATGGTAGGTTCTTGAATGTTCCTCAGGATGCTGTTGCTGAAATATTAGTGCCGCAAACCGATATAGTTGGAGTTGTCAAGTAATGGGTATAAAAAGATATTTTGCAACACAAGATAACACAATAACAAACGCTTTTAAACCAAATTTATTAAACCGTGCCACTGGCTCAAATATGGGAGCCTCTGACATTTTAGAATCCTTTGTCATTCACGGACAAACTTCTGCGTCAGTGAACTCTGAGACAGCGGAACAGTCAAGAGTATTATTGCAGTTTGATATGAACGAAGTCTTAAATGACATTGCTAACGGGGTAATACCCTCTTCGAGTGTAGATTTTAGGCTTAGGATGTTCAATGCGCCACATGCAAACACAACACCTCTAAGCTATAGTCTCAATGTAATTATGCTTTCACAGTCCTGGACAGAGGGTCAGGGTCTAGACATGGAAAGCTATACAGATAATGGCGTTTGTAACTGGGTAAGTGCTAGTAATAATACTTTTTGGGGATCTGACCCCGCTACCCCAGGCACTGCTGTTACCGGGGGATATTTTGAGACCGGGCAAAATGCCTCGGCAAGCTTCTTCTTCTCAGGAGGATTAGAAGATTTGGATGTAGATGTTACTTTTGCTGTTGACCGATGGCGATCATCTGGATCTGCTTACAATAATGGATTTATCTTAAAGCATACGGACGAGGTTATTGGCGGCGCTCTCGGAACGTATTTTACTAAAAGATTTTTCGGTAGAAACAGTGAGTTTCATTTTAAGAGACCAGTCTTAGAAGCCCGATGGGACTCGTCCAGAAAAGATAACAGGGGTAATTTTATAGTCAGTAGTAGTTTGGCAGACGGAACAGATAACCTGAACACCCTATTTCTTTATAATAATGTACGAGGACAACTAAAAAACATCCCAGGTCTTGTAAATAATCAATTGTTGTTGAAAGTTTACAGTGGTAGTGCCACCTCTCCTGGAACACAAAGCGTTTTAATAATTGACTCAGACAATAATGCGGAACATCATTTAACAGGTGGAATCCTTATTGAAAATGGTGTAGAGGTATCAGGTGTTTATACTTGTTCTTTTGCAACAACATCCTCTAATGATTATTTATACGATGTCTGGCATACTGCATCGGCTGTTGGTAATATAACAGAATTTTTTACTGGGTCATATGAGCCAACAACATTGAAAGCTTTAGAGCTTATTTATGATGATGAATATGTCACAGACATAACAAATTTAAAAAGCTCCTACATTAAAGGCCAAAAACCAAGATTAAGGGTCTTTCCTAGGAAGAAAAATTGGAATCCAAACATTTACACAGTTGCAACTGCGGAAGTTGTGCCTGAAATAATTGAAGATGCATATTATAGATTACACAGGGAAGTTGACAATCTTGAAATAATTCCATTTGGTACTGGTAGCAGCGTTAAAGATTATACAAGAATGTCATATGATGTTAGTGGAAGTTATTTTGAAGTGGATACATCAATGTTAGATCCAGGATATATATATAAAATACAATTTGTTTATTACTTACAAGGGCTATATACAGAACAGCCTGAAGTATTTAAGTTCAGGGTTGAAGAGCCTGCCCCATGAGTGTAAAAAAGCTTTTTGAGAAAAATAAAAAAGGCAATCCAATTAATAAGTACTTGAAGAAGTCTTCAGCTACTGATATTGATGCAAAGATAAAGTCTTCTGGCCACTTGAGTGAGAGTGTAAAAAGGGAAAATTATTTTCTACCTCCAATTGATTATTCTAGACCAGAAAATTTTGTAAAATATGGTTCTGCCAAAAAGTATTATGAAGCTGCATTTGATCACATCGTTGATAATTATCCCTATGATGGTTCGGGTTTAGAAAAAACTAAATTCTATAATGATCTATCACCTTTAGAAAAATATACTATTCAACATGTCTATCCTAAAGAAACAGGATTTGTTGCTTTTGGTTCAACCTATGGTAACGTTGCAGGAGTTACTGACAACACAACCGGTTATTATTCTTCATCGATAGATTTTATTCAAGCCAAGGGTGGACCGCACTCAGGAACTTTATATTCTTCTGGAAGTAATAAAACAACAAACCTAACTTTTGGTGGAACTTCTGGATCAACTGTTGAGTTTTTATTCCAAAAGAATGACTTAATCCCAGCTAGTAATGCTCAGTCTAACAATCAAGTAATTTTTGATTTAGTTAATGGCGACGGTTCATCGCCCGATGGGGGTTCTATCGGCGGGGGAGTTACTGGGTCTACGGGCTATGCTCGCATGAGAATTGAAGTTCGTCACCCTGATCAAGATAGATTTTTTGTAACAATGATTTCGGGGACAACGGGCTTTGTTACTCAGTCTGTTCCAACAACAGGCGGGTTAGCGATCGCCAGCGGATCTTGGCATCATTATGCTTTTGTATTCAATACAGGTTTATCAAACCCAACTATTGACTTTTATATGGATGGTGTTTGTCATGAAACATCAATAACTGCAAGTAGTTATGCGGGAGGGAACCCAGGCGTTGTAGACAACCCATCTGTTGGCGGTGCAAAATCAGGTTCAATATCTCAAGTAACCGGAACAATGATTGCAAACCTCGGTGCTTTACGAGCCCCGGTCACTGGGGCATCCAATGATATGATGCCAGCAGAAGGCTGGGGCAAGCTATCAGCATCACTAGACGAATTCAGATTTTGGAAAAAAGCTAGGACCGGAAAAGAAATAGGAAGAAATTGGTTTTCTGATGTTGATGGCGGTGCAGATGTAGATGATATTGATTTTACACTTGGCCTCTATTATAGGTTCAATGAAGGCACCACAAGCACTGGAAGCATAGACAAAGTTTATCTTGATTACGCAGGAAGGTTATCAAACGGAACACATGTTGGCTATAGTTCAACAACATCGAGACGAACTGGATCTGGCATCGACGAACTTGAGTTGGATGATATTTTTGAAAATGCATCCCCAGTTGTTAGGGCTGGTAATTCTAACTTTAAAAATATAAAATCAAATCTTTCGGCAACAGGATCTCAATACGATTATACAAATACATCATATTTGATGAACACTATGCCAGGTTGGATCTATGAGGAAGACGAGAGGGTAAGCGGTGAATTAACAAACCTAAATCAAATTATGGGTAATTATTTTGATACTCTGCACGCTCAAATATCTCAACTTAATAAAATCAAAGATGTAAGATATTTAAGCGGTACCTTGACAGGAAGTTCAAATGAATTCCCACACAATGACAGATTATTAGAAAACTTTGGAATTGAAGTTCCTGAATTATTCGCCAATGCTACTGCTCTCGAAAGATTTTTTGGAAGAAGCGACGAAAAGAATTTCGAACAAGATTTACAAAATGTTAAAAATACAATTTATAAGAACATATACAATAACTTATCCTACATCTATAAGTCCAAGGGAAATGAGAAGGCATTTAGAAACTTAATTCGTTGCTTTGGCGTTGACGAAGATATTATATCTTTAAACACATATGCGAACGAATATTCTTTTGAATTAAACTCAAACTATAAACAAATAAGCAGCAAGAAAAAGTATGCTGATTTTTCGGGGTTAGTTAGAGCCACAAGTTCTGCTGCTACAGTATATCAATATTATGACTCAAATAATACTAACTCTCATGGGCTGATATCTGGTTCCGATGGTATTTTGTCAGCCCTTGGAATGACTGCTGAAGCTGAGTTTATTTTTCCAAACAGAGAGCAATTAGAGTTTTCTGATGTTACATCAAGTTATTTTCTAAGTTCGTCTTTGTTTGGTTGGCATACACCTACCAGTGCAACATTCGCTACAGATACTGGATTGCACGCACAAACCTGGGCAGATATTAACCCAGAGACAGCAGGAATATCAGATAAAGGATATCAAGTTTACGCTGTCAAGACAGCTTCTCCATATTCGGTAATTTCGGATAACAATAGCAAATTAAAAGATGTTCGATTTATAGTAAAAGATCGCCTTGGTAATACGCTGATAACAAGTTCGGTATTTCAAAACGTTTATGATGGACAAAAGTGGAACTTATCTTTACAATTAGCTCCAGAAAATTATCCATTCTCTGGTGGCGTTGCGGGTATGACAGGGCCAGACTCTGCCCGCTATAGCTTATCGTTGTATGGTGTGAATTTTGACTCTGGTATAAAGAGAAGTTCTTTTTATGAAGTTGCAAGTTTATCGACTCTTACAGGGTCTGATTCTCTAGAGCATAATAAGAAATTTTATCTTGGAGCGCATAGGACTAATTTCACAGGAACACTTCTTACAAATTCAGATGTAAGGGCTTCAAGCCTTAGGGTATGGTCTTCTGTTCTTCCAACGGGCACGATAGACTTACACGCACAAGAAGTTGACAGTTATGGAACCTTGACCCCGTTCCGACAGGCGTATGAATTTGCATCTTCATCTGAGGGAAGTTATCCAGATGTTTTTATACCAGAGATAGAAACCCTCTCGTTGCACTGGGACTTTACAAATGTTACAGGAAGTGACTCCAGTGGTAGGTTTATCGTTTCTGATTTATCATCAGGATCTTCGGGTTCGGCTGTTGGTGTAACCCCGGCGGTTGGAGGTTATGAGGCTACCTACCAGGGATCTTTGTTGAGCAATGTGAATCTTAGGCAACACCCAGGGCAAGGAGAATTTTTCTCAAATAGTTATAAACCAATCATTAGAGAATTTGTCCAAGCCAGTCAAAAACAATTGCCAGAATATGTTGCAAGTTCGGATATGGTTGAGGTTTTAGCTGAAGATGTTAAAGTCTTCCAGCCATCAATGAGGCCATCTAACTTTTATTACTCCCTAGAGAAAAGCATGTATCAGAGTATATCTCGCAAGATGCTTGAGCTTTTTGCCTCCATGGATGATTTCAATAATTTGATTGGCGAGCCAGTAAACTCCTATCGACCAAACTATAAGTCGATGGAAAAGATGAGAGAAATATTTTTCCGCAAAATAGGCAACAATCCTGACTTAGATAAATATGTTAGGTACTTTAAGTGGATTGATTCTTCTGTTGGGGAAATGATACAGCAATTGTTCCCGGCGTCAGCTAAACATTCCGAAGAACTTAGAACAATTATTGAGAATCACGTTTTAGAGCGTAATAAATACAAGTATAATTATCTGGGCAACAGACAGGAGATGATGTCCCTTGTAGACGATGGTATTGAATCACTTGCTGGTGGCGATCTAGGATATTCTCAAAATAGTTCAAGTGCTCAAATTATTCGTGAAGAGAGAAGACAAGGACTGGACAAGTCTGTAAGTTTAACTAGCTTTAGCCTAACCAATCAGAGAGCACCTCAGTTTAAATTCTTGACTCCTCCTTTGGGCGGACTTCAAAAGGACAACACAGGATACTGGAAATACACGGCTGAAGTGGGGACAACAACACTATCATCTTCGGTAACAGATGTCAACTCAGCAAAAACAACCATAAGAAACGCTGCAAGAAGTGAGGCGTTACGAGCCAAGACTGTTAATATATCTTCTTTTTACGAACAAGAGAAAACGGACAATAGAAGTCTTATACAGAGAGGCTCTAGTCCGGCTAAGAAAAACAATATTTTCAATATTAAAACAGATAACTTTGAGGCTTTGCCAGACAACGAAGACCTTAGGAAGAAGGTTCCTAATCAAAAAAGAAAGATACCTTTTAGATCTAATGCGTTTATAGGGGGAGACAAGTCTGGCGATCTTCTTGCCCCATTTAGTGCCTATGATTTAAGTGGGTCTGAGGTTGTTGCTGGTTATATTACTGTGCTGCAAGCAGCTTCAAGTTCTTTAGATTTAGATATTACTAACTTTCACCAAGATATTCCGGGGGGATATCAGGACGGCGTACCACTACAGGGACCATTCACCAAGCAACATGTGGGTGGACTTCTGGGCAGGAATGTACCCGCTTTGCGAAAAAATATTCTAGCTCAAAACATCAACAGAAGAGAGGTTTATTCAACTATTGTTACAAGCCAGACAAGTTCTTTTGCAACGATTGGTTTAGACCCTGGAATATCTGACCCTGCAACTGAACTTAACGGCTTGACAGTAACTTTAACTCTTGGAGGAGTTGATTACTCGGCTACTTATAATGGTGCGGCTAATGGGTCCGCAACATCAAAAACTGTTATTGGCGTAGCTGATGCCTTTGATGCCGACGACGCAACAACAAATTTAGTAACAAGCTTAAATCTGGCCGCATCGGCTGACGGCTTGCCAATTGTTGCTACCATTAGTCTTGCCGGAGCAAACGTCCTCACTATTTTTGGAACAACGGTTGGACCCAAGGATAACGGTACGCAGTTTGCTGGTACATTGTTTACTGCGAAAGCTGCGGCAGCCCCATTCGCCGGCGGCGCTGAGTTTGGTATACAACTAGCGACATATACTACTGGAACTGTTCCAAAGGGTCACTACACTCGTAATAACATGGCAAAATCACCTGTTAATATTGCCAACATACAATCGTCCACGGGAAGTTTAACCGCAGCAGGAAGCTCTAGCAGGGGCATCCAAACCTTGGGTAATTTTGATCAAAACTACGAAGTTGTACATGGTTTTGGTAGAGAAAATGCAAATATAGATTTTATATTTAATGAGCGGTTTTACACCGGCAGCAATCCAACAGCCTTTCTTACAACACCGGGTAGAAGAAGCCCTAACCGGGCTGAAGCTATAATAGCCATTGGCGGAACTATTTCTGACGCTAGAAAGATTACTCTCATATCCACAGACGGAACATCTAAATCATATGAGGCTAAATCTTCTAATGACTTTGCAAATAATGAATTTGCTCGTGGCGGTGGAAATGATGATAGAGCATTAGCCCTGCTGGGGGCTATTGAACATTCCTCCGGACATAATGGCAAAATTTTAGTTAACATCGGTGGCGCAGGCGATTCTTCGTTGCTTTTAACACAATCTGTTGGCGGCATTCCTGGGAACAAAAAAATAGTGTCTGAGCTTGATAACGTAACGGTTAGCCCATTCTTTACCGGCGGCGCACCAGGTCTGACCGGCTCGGCAGACTACGCTGCGCCAAGACAAAGAGATGCTAGAAGAATAGGGAAAAGTATAATAGCTAGTAGATTTTCCTCTCCAGGTAGCAAAGAGGATTCAAAGCAGCAATTTAGAGATCTTGCGACAGATCAATTCTCTCCAAACAATGCATTACCATTTAGAAATATTCCTATAAGAAATGTGTATAATTCCCAATCAATGACTTTCACTGGCTGGGGCGGATTTCGAAACTCTGATGTAATTGGTATTCTTCCAGGTGGACCTACTGGCAGCTTGCAGGACTTCCAAAATCAAGGACCCACAGCATTAACAGAGCTAAATCAGGGCTCAGGATCGTTTGCAGCGATTCATAAGACCCAGAGGAACCAAACGACTAGATTTCAAATTCTTGAGAATTATCCTGTCGGATCTTCATCGGATGCGCCTTACAATCCGGACGCCAATGAATATAGAACTTTCCACACTGCATCTAAGAGAGATAATGACTTTGTGCAAAGGCCAATACCTGCTGCGGATAGAATAAAATGGTTTACTTTATTGACAGGGTCAAATTTTACTAGCAACAGAAATAATGCCGGCGGTGCTTTGACAGACCAAAAAGATCAATGGCAATTATCTGGATCAAGATTCCCGGAATCAATAACTATAATAAAAACAGATTATGCTAACAGTTCCTCAATGGGGCTTCATACTAAGTTGCTCGCCGCAACATCATTGAATGGTGGAAGAAAGTTTCAAACAATCACAAAGGTTGTTCCGTCAATCCCAGGCACAAGAACTAGCGCAATATATTCATATGACCCTTGGTACGAAAGAATTCAACCTCCGGCACCATGGACACAAACAAGAGTTGGTAATACAAATTTAGGATCTTTTCATCGCCGCAATAACCTTTATGAGTTGCCGCCTAAAAGAACCCCTATTCTCGACTCAATGACGAGAGATCCTAATAAGTTTAAAGAAATATTTTCAACCACTATTCGTACCGATATCGATAGAGGCCATCCTGCTGATTATGGCTTTACTCCAGCCATAACCACAAGAAATATAGAATTTAATCATTATAAGAAATTTAAAGAACCTCCGGTGACTTCAAGATATAAGCCCTTGGTACATACAATCGAGACTACTCAGGGTACACCTGAAAATATAAATGGAGAAGCTGTAACTTTAGATATAAAGTATTCGTATGGGAATATGCTACAGGGGTTTGCCAATAGAGATTTGAACAAAGAGCTTCTTGGGACAAGAAGACACTTGCTTGGAAAAATTAAACGCCCCTATGACGTTATCTTAGATTATAGAAGAGATGAGGTAGATGAATCAATTTCCGGAATAAACGAAATTAAATCATTTGTTTACCAAGAGACTGTGTTCCCTAAAGAAGTCCACACATATCTATCAGGCACCAGATCTAGGCTAGCGTTTACAAATCAAGATTTCTGGGTAGATGATACAACCACGGGCTCCGAGGATATGAATGCTTTGATTAATTCAGCCGTACATGGAGCCGATAACACCGGCATCGTTCCCGCCATGATCGAAGGCAATACTGATCAATCGACTAAAAGACGGAACAACAGAACAGATGTTCGGATGATATCGCCATTTATAACATCCCAGGGACATAAAATGGTAGCCGACAGTCAGGTTCCCTCTAATGAGAATGCCGCTAGTCACGCCAACAACTTCAGTTATGACGGCTCAGGTTCTGTTTGGCCATTAGATAGTTTCTTGTACAGTGATTACACAATAACTTTGCTAACAGGAGGAACAACAGTTTTTGATGCTGGCAATATGAGAATGGGTGGCAACTTCATGTGTACGTTGCCTGCTGGCGAGCTTATGATGCCACACTTTGGAAGAATTTTCTTTGACGCCGCAAACTTCATGACCGGTACAAGCACTAAATCGGACATTTGGACTAGTTCAAGTGTAAACTCTGCTCGATATGTCTATGTTACACCCTGTTATTTTTCAAGGAGCAACGTCGGCACCGTGACGGATCTTCAACCTGTTGCAAGTGCCACCAAGGACTATACATGTAGTGCTTCTTATCCTGGGGCACCTTTCTTGGCACTGCCGCCTTGGACAGCAGGAACTCGTAGAAGGTTTGTAGATGGTGTGAGCAAAGGGCAATTGGCTGCCGAAGGGCATCCATTTTATGATGATTATGCCACATGGAAAAAAGAGATAAAAGCAATAGCTAAAGATTACGCCATTGTGCCCGAGTTCAGAATCAGCGAAAATTTAGAGGAGTATAAAACAAAGGGATCAGTTACTGGTCTAATCTCGTCTTCTTTGGAATTAACTGGTGCAACGGATACTGTATTCGATTCAACAGACAACACTTTCTTAGAAAGATATTCTACATCGGATGTGATGGAATATCTGAACCCATTTATGCAGGAAGGGAGTTTTGATTTAAAGAGTAATAAGTCTCCCCGCCATTTAGAGCTAAAGTCAGATGCAGTTTTAAAACTGTTGCCTTACGATGGTTTTTATCCAGTACTAAGAACTGTTCAACTAGCTACTTTATTTTCACAATCATATGGTGAATACGCAATATATGGAGGCGAATCAGCAAGTCATCCTGCACGATGGAGGACATTGATGCAGCCTTTCTTCGCTCCTGGTATTCTATATAATTCAATTAAAAGCGGGATGGCTGTTAGTCACCCAATTCGAAGAGATTTTGGAAAGAAATTTCCAGGATATCAGGACCAAGCGTTTCTAACAGGATCAAAAGTTGTCGGAACTACTGGCGGTGATGACAAAGCAGCACAACCTTTGGCAGGTTGTTTGAGCGGGGCGCACGGTGGAAACAATAGGATCCCAGGTAATCGTCGCCGCCGGGAAGTTGGAGACTTTAGTAATTTTGATTTTGCTGACGCTGATGTGGCAAGGTTTTTCTGGCCAGATGTAATTCCGTTTGAAGGTATTCTTAAACCAATGGATCACATTGGGGAAACCAGGGCTGGCGTGGTCACCTCAGATATTAATGTGTTTTTGAGGCACTTTGTAACAGGCACCGTGGCAGCCGTAGCAAACCAGAATGATTTATTGTATCGTTTGGCTGTTTCTAACTTTTTGGGAGCAACACCAGAATTTTTTCTAAAGAAAAAACCAGAAGGTGGCTTTATGACAAAAATTGTTGCAGAAATGCCACAAAAGAACGACCCATCTTCTCCCAAGGGAAGTAGTGCAGTTTCGGATACAGACCCCAGAACTGTCTTTGTAAATAAAGACAAGGCATATATGATGGAGGTTGTTCTTAAGCAAACAGAAGAATTTAATATGTACAATAATCCATGTGCCTTTGGTATTCCGACTTCCACTGGCTCATTGGACTGGGGTGCCGGCGTCGCAGCAGCCACAGGAACATATTCAAATGGTAATGTTCCGCCCGGCAGAGACTGGCCAAAACACCGTGGTGAGTTTGCTCCATTTACAGCGCCATATTATTATGGTCCAAGTATAGCTAGGTTCACTTATTTCCCTGATAGTTCAAAAGAAGTATCGCTTGATGAGATTTTGAATAGCAGCGAATTGTTTATAGAATATTTAAATGCCGAGGGTTTCTACTACGATATATCTTCTGGTTCGTTTGTTGGTGAAGCCGGCAATACGGTTAACAATTCAGGCTCAACAGAAATAGTAGATTATGGGCACAATAGAGCATGGCAAAACAGAATGGATATTGACGAAACCATTGTAATCGACAATAGTTATCCATCTGAGTTTGGTGCGGAGTTTGGACCTGTGAATAAAAATCGCTGGGTCATTATGCCGAAATGGGAGACGCCAATATTAGATTTCCCGAGGTACGACCAGACAGCGAGTCAAGCAGGACCAGACCATACAGGAAGGTACAATTTCTCTTCCTCAGTAGCCATGGGCAAATTTGTTACAAGTTCTGCCACAAAAGGAATGTGGCACCAATATGGTGTGATGCCTGACGATGGGCAAGGTATCTTCTTGTATGTTGGTGATGTGGACGATAAAGCAACAGAGTTTAGGATGACGAATGATGACCCTTTGAGAATTTCCGGGGCATCTAATTCATATGTTATTGTTAAAGTTAAGAAAATGCCGGCTTTTGTTAAAGATTCTGGAAGAACAGTGGATTCGTTAGCAAAACTTGTCGGCTTCAAGGACGAGGAAATTATGCCTCCTGGACAATTCTTTCCCGAAAGAGCCAAGCGTATGGGGGAACTCGCAGAAGATGGCGAAAAAATAATATCAGAGGCTATTTTAGCGATGCCATATTATTATGACACAGACACACAAAATGTATCTTTCATAAATCTTCAAGCTGATGCAAACAAACTCGGACCAAAGATAAAAGAATTTAGAAGAGTTTTCTCCAATTATTCCTTACCACCATCTTTGAAAAAAGCTGTTCGTGGATTGTTGCCTCCGGATTATCCAAATATTCCAAACTTTATTAATCCGTTTGGGGACGATGAGCTTGACGAAGTGTTATCCGGAACAGATTTAACAAAAGTTCCAGTTGTATATTTGATGGAGCACAAGATAGCATTATCTAGGCAAGACTTGGCTGATATTTGGCAAGGTATTATGCCAGATGTTGCAGCTAGAGCAAACCTTTCTGTTTCGTCAATAGACCACTATATGCCAGGCAAAGCCACGGTGACAGGAAAGAGACCAGTATTTGAGGAAGTTCTTGAAAAACAAATAGATCTTGGCATTGAAAGAGATGGCTTTCCTCGTGTTGATCTGCTAGATACAACACAATTCCCTGATAAAAATGGGTTCAATCCGGATATAAGATGGCTTGTATTCAAGGTGAAAAAGAGGGGTCAAACAGATTACACCTCAATGATCTTGAGTGAAATTAACGGTGGAGTTGACACACGAGCGTTCTCCTCCATTTTTGGTCATCTTGCGGAAAATTTACCACCAGCGCAGCGAGAAGAATTGCTGAAAAGAAAAGATGAGTTTACAAAAGGGCTATATTATTCTGACCGTCTTGGAGAGGGCGGCAATACGTTTAATTGGCCTTATGATTATTTTTCCTTGATTGAGATGACAAAGCTAACAGAAAAGGTCACCTTCAGACCTGATCTAGAAGATGCAGAAGTCGGCGAGGAAGCTCAAGAAACAGTCAGAAGAAAGCAAGAATCTAAAATATTAAAAACTATGAGTTTAGATCCAAATTTAATTGGCAAAGAAAAGAACACTGGAACAGCTTCTGCCTCAAAAGCAAAAGCGGAGGCTGCTAAAGCCGACCCTACTGCTCAAGCGACAGCCGACCAAACCGCAAAAACAAGTGCGAAAACCTCTCAGCCACCAAAGACTTCGGCTGTTACAACAGACAAGAAGGGGCTTGGCAAAAACACCCCTAACATGAATTCTGCTAGTACCTCTGTTAAGACTACCAATAAGTCCACCAAAAAAGGTAGTGGCAACGGCAGCGGCGGCGGCTTTAGTGCCGGTGGCTCGGGCGGCTCTGGCGGCGGTGGTGGTGGAGGGTACTAATAAGGGAGAATAAATTTTCCTTCGAGGTATTTATTGTATGGTATTATTTTTAGACAAAAAAGAGCAGGTTCTTGAATTCGAGTTAACCCCCTTTGGAAAACATCTTTTTTCCGTGGGAAAACTGAACCCAAAATATTATTCTTTTTATGATGATGATATCATGTACGACTTCAATTATCAAACAGGGACAGCAACTCCTTTAGCTTTAGAAACTCAAAATAGTATTGTAACAAGAATAAATGAGACACCGAGAATGAGATCTGTAACAAACTTTACGGAATTCTTAACAAATAACTCTATTGGTGAGGTTTCGGTTGGTTTATTGTCCGATGAATTTGACCAACAAATGCTGGAAAATTCAAACGGCATCGGTCCACTAAAAACGGATGGAAATACTCAAACCCGAGGCAAGCCGATTTACATGCAGAAGTTTCAATCGCCCATAGGATCGAATGATGTATTTAAAAACTTTGCTCCATCTTGGAAAGTTAGGTCAATTTCTGGAAGCAAGCAATTTAGCGATGGGTATGAATATATTTTTGGCCAGATTCCAAAATTAAGTGCAAGTTTGGATTTAGGTTATGTAACAACTAACGTGCAATCCTATGATGCTGACCTAGATTCTTATGTTGAAAAAGAGTCTTATGCCTTAGTGAAAAATGATAGGCTGTTATTGGATATCCAAGAATTAAATTCTACTTTTAAGCAAGATGAAAATTTTGATATTGAAGTTTACAAACTAAGGCAAGGCGGAGAAAATAGAATTCAAAAACTTCATTTTATAAATGAGTCATCTCCTGCCGCAGGTGATTTAGACATTCAAACAGACCCACTTATTTTTGCATCAAGACTACAGGGCACGGAGGAGGATCTACAGAACACCTTTGTGCAACTTGATGAAAGTTTTGTTGAGTATTACCTATCGATTAGGGTTGATGATGAGATAGACGATCCCCTTCCGGCGGGAAGTCCTCTTTATGGTCAACAAAAATCTGTCTTACCGGAGGATCCATGTTAATGGGTGTAGGATATGACTAATTCAAGGGTAGCACCACCAGCATTCTTAAACCCGTTGCCTGATAGCTTTAGGAGTTTGCCTGGGTATGTTTCAGCCAATGCTCCTAGCGTTGTTTGCAAATCAACAGTATTATATAACAACTCAATGAAAAACTTAGTTTTAAAAACTAGTTTTGATTTCATTAATATATCTACCGATTTGAATAATTCTTCCTATAATTGGTATAAAAATGACGATGTCTTACCAGACTTAAGAGTAAGGTTTGTAATGTCGTTTGATCAACAAACTAATCAGATAATGGACTTTCTCTCCAAAAGATTCAACGAGTATCAAGCTGGCTTGATGTCTGTTGAGGGATCAAAGGATGTAGGATTATTTTATAATCAAGTTTTTGATACGGTTGATAATTCTTCTGCAAGAAGAAACCCTGAAGATGCTGCTTTATCTATAGAAAAGTTTGATAAAATAATGTCAGAGAGTGGTTTTTTCGACACTATTGACTTAACCAGAACCTTAAAAAACTCACCAGGACCAATTTTAGATTATAACACATTGGCAGATAATCCAATAAAAAATGTTGTTTTATATGATGCACCTGTAGCTGATCTTCTAACTTATAAAGATAATAAAGAAGTAAATACTCGTTTAGTTGAGGGCTTACCTCCATCGTTAAGCAACATAAGCCAAGCAGACAATTATAGATCAGAAATTGTGCCTACTCTTGGGTTAGAAGTTGATATTGGAAAACTAGGATATAGTGAATATAATAATAACTTTTCTTTATATGCTTTTTGCTACTACGACTACCAGTCTTTCTTGGACAGGATAGGTAATGAATTAGATCTGCAAATATTTGAAAATGGCAGTTCTCTAAAAAATGGCATGGGCTTCATTGATCAAAGAACATTTGGTGGAAGAAAAACAATTTATGCCAACCAAGAGGGTGACATAACTCAGGGTCCACTGATCTTATCGGAACAGACCGCACCTGATAAACGAAGCTTTGTGGACGCTAGGGTCGAACAAAATCTATCTCCAGATAATTTGAAAAACAAAATACATGACACATTCTACAAAACCTCGGTGGGACCAATAGGCATGGAGAAGACCACGGCTCAAGTCTTAGAGAGCAACAATTATTTTTCTGACCTATGGATATCAAAAGACACAGACGAAAATACTAGATTTTCTTTTGCTTTTGATCTGGCGTCTTATTTGGCTGAACATAGTTCCTTCCCATTTCTTTACATCAGTCCTGGGACCAAGAGAGAACTACTTGAGGGCGGAAACTTTTTAAACAATAAAGAAACTTCTGAGGTTATAGAGATACGCTTAAATAAGAGAAGGATCAAAAAAGATTCCTTTGTTAGTTCCAACAGTCTCCAGACAAGCGAAAAAAGTAAAACGTACTTTGATGATCGGCTAAAGCATGTTAAATATTTGGCCACCACGATTAAGAATACTGAGATATTTTTGCCTGAAGGTCTAAATGAGTATATCGAAATACACGAGGCACTATACAGCAACAGCGTTGAAAGAAAAACACAGACGCCAGAAAAATGTCAATACGGAGCAGATGTTATAATAAAGGATAATTCTTTATTGTTCTTGGGCAGAATTGAGAAACAGATTGAATCGCTCGAAAAGTCTGTGAGAGATGTCTATGAGATGATTGTGACCTCTCCGCAATCTGCTGGCATCTACGATCAAACCACGCAAGAGAGAAGGGTATCGTTATCTAGTATGGTGATTGGGAATTCTTCGGCTGAAGAAATTTTGACAGATGCTATTGATTTTTATATTTCAATATTAAATAATTTTGGAATCATTGAAGATGCAACCACAGAAATTATGGGGAACGAGCTAGATGCTAGAGTTGGACAAAGTGATCCTTCTGGAATAAAGTATCTTGCTGATTCTATTAGTGTTCTCTTGGGAGAACTAAATTCTGTTTTAAAGTCTTATCATCCAAACAGCACGCTGTTGGGGTATAACGTTGAGCACTCTAAAGTTGGCACTTCTAGAACAGGAAAAAATTCAATTTTAAGAACCGAACATTATTTTAAAGATTACAATGATTATAGCCTAGGATATGGTTCTGGGTACTCGTTTCTTAGAGCCGGCGCAGGATCTGGATTATCCTCTATTTTAGGCTTATCAAGAATTTCCAAACAAGACCATCTTGCTCGGGCACAATCGGAGTTCTCAAAATATTTTAATGTTCAAGGCAGCGCCACCCCCGACGCTCTAGAGAATGGATTTTCGAATTCCTCCATAACCTATTATTCACCACTAGAAATAAAGCTATACGGGCAAGATAGTATAAACCAATTGAGTTTTAAGAAGGAAGAGGAGAGTGCATTAGATTTTGACTTTAACAAATATGCTTTAATTTTTCTGAATATGATAAGCTTGAAAAATAAAAACACTCCATTTCAATTTTTTCAAAACAATATTGTCGGTCAAGGGCTTGAGGGGTCTTTGGTATCTGAGTTGACTAATACAATGAGTGATTTTTCTTGTACATTTAATGAAGCGCCGATGTCAAAATTTTCCAATCTATCTCCTGGAAACATTAAAGATAGTGCTGAAACTATTGTACAAAATAATACAGACAAGAAGAAAAACAGCAACCAGCTTTCAGGTTTGGTATTGGGTGGTGCAGATGACTTATCGTCCACCGCACAAGAGCAACAACGTGCAGTTAATGAAGAAATTATATCTAAAGATTTTAAAAATGCTAAATCAGAGGATCTTAAAGATACTCCGTCTAAACAAGATAAGAAACTTGCAACAAAACTATTGTTCAATATAGTAGGTGAGATGGATATCAACCATAGCACAAATACAGCGGATAACACCAATTACATGGATTTGCAGTTTAACTCGTTAACAAAGTTGTCATCTTTACTCGGGGCAAATTCTCAAAATATACTTTCTATTTTAGATCAATATAGCTTTATGCCTAATCAGTTTAAATCAATAATTGTATTATCCGTCATGAATGAAGAGCTTGGATTAGAGGGTGGTATTGATGCTGTTCGTCCAAGGTTAAAAGATAGGGTTGAGATATCTGACGATAGTTTTTTATCTGCACTATTTAATGATGCTGAGTATCCCCCCTATGAAAGAACGGGTGATCCAATGAAAGTATATGCAAAGATGGCCGCATTCTGGTTGAACTATAAACAACTAGCAGCGGTTGAATATTTGGCAGGATTCTCCTCGGTTGAACCAAATGCCGTATCTTCGTATTTTTTACAGACTTCAAATAATGATAGTTATTATTACAAGACAAAGATGCCAATTTGGAAAAAGTTTAACAGGAACTTTTACGAAAGCAACCTTGATAAGACATTCTTATGTCGCCTTCGGGGATTAAACGAAACTGATTATGTTGGGGATGAAAATTTAACTTCTGATGTGTTGCAAAACTTAGATGTTGAAAAGAATGATTTCTTTGACCTGCCTATTTATGATAAGTATTTTTTGTTAACGGGACAATCTGGAGAGTAAGATGCCAAAACGTTTTGATTTAGGAATGCTTTTCGGGCGCAACCAAGAAGAGCAAAATGACAACAGGGGTCAAAGAGAGGCAAACCCCATACCTAAAGATAAGTTTAGTGAAGAAGACATGCAGGCAATTATGCAGGGAAACCTTCCTGAAAGTGTCATAGCTTGGCTATCTGATCAAGACCCAGACATAAGACAACGCTTTAGTGACCTTATGCAGCGTGCAGCCGATGGATTTGAGCCAGGACAGCCCTCACCAGAGGAGCTTTCATTTTTTGCCTATGTGTTTAGTTCGGCTCGCAAAGCTCCGCCCCTAAGCGATGAGGAGCGTGCCCGAGCACTTGGCGAAAGCATGGCAAGGGAAACTGAGCGAGCCAAGCGCCGCCGAGAAGTAGCCCAAATGAACATGAACAAAGGTCAAGTTGACTTTGACATGGAGGGAAACCAAAGAACCACGGAGGATATGTCGGACGAAGAGATAGACCAGGAATATAACCGGATACGCCGTGAACGCCGTGAGCGTCGTCAAGCCAGAGAGGCAAGAGCGCAAGAAGAAAGATTGTATCCCGAGGTGGATATAAATCCAGATGGAAGAATAAGGACGATTACAGGTTTAAGAAAGATAGGTAACCAAACCCTGGACCCGATAACTAGACTTTACAAACTGAATTCAATTTATGATAGCCCAAGGGATGAACTATACAGAGCTAGAGGTAGACGTGACTACGGAAGATTAGCTATAAACAAACCTGGGCTAGATCGTTTACTGGCTGATAAAGAATTTACAACAAGCGATAATTCAATAACAACAACCAAAGTAGATTGGTCGCTTGGAGGATACCAAGACGAAGAGGAATTAATCCCAGCAGTTGCCTCTCGATTATCTGATGAGAGCTATCAACGATGGAACGGTTGTTTTTCGAATGAGAATGGCAATTTTGAGCCAGTTGAGATTACAACTACAACGCTTGAGGCACGTCAACGAATTCATCCAAACAATCGATCTAATCCTGAGCTTTTGTTCACAGAAGATGCCGGTGGTGTCTTTGGCCAGTCCGAGGCATTTAATTTTGCTAGTCGTATGAATATATTAGCCGACGAAGCTTTTCCTCACCCAAGGAGAATTTTAAACGAGCAAGAGTTACGACAGAAGCTAGACGCATCATTTTCTCACCCTGCAAGGGGTGGCAACTGGCGCACTCAACGGGAATTAATAACATTTAAAAACATGATACGATTAATGGGATATCGACCACGAGAAGGTGTCTCCGAAGTTGGATTTTTTTGGAGACTGTTTGCAGAGAGATTCCCCGACCAGGGTGCGACCAACGATGGAGCCGCAACGGGTCCCGATAATGAGCTTACGGGGTACGAAACTTATCAAAAATTATTTCTTTATTTTGGGCTTACCCAAAACAGTGTAAAAGATAGTCAACTGATAATGACTGGACTTCGTGACTCTGATGCTAGGGCAATTAGCGAACAATCTTTTGTATCGTATGAATTTTATAATTTTAAGGCACACTCTGGATTGGCAAGAGATTTGTTTGGGCATCAACTGTCTAAGACAGAAGGCGATTTAAATAGCGAATTTTTTGGATACATTGATCCGGAGTACAATTATTTCTTCCCAGAATATGAAAATGCTATTGCGGGCTCCAATGTGCCTCATCTTTTGCTTCCAAATTTTTACACATATATTATGGCATCTTCGGATTCCCTGCCGGCTGGTGACCCTCCAGATTTTTTAGGGGGAGAAAGACAATCAACATCGAGGAATCAAGCAATCCAGCAAATAACATTGGGCGAGTTTTCAAACGATGTATTACCGAACCTTAGGGGTGGAGACCTATCAGATTATTTGACAATCTATTCGAACTCAATTGAAGGCGGTGTGACAACAAATATATCATCCCAATTGACCAACCTCTACAGAAATATTGGATTACCTGCTGATCAGGTTGACTTATTTGGCAGATTGAATGCTAAGGCCTCAGGATTCCCGATGACAATCAAGATAGGAATTCCAACTGGACCAATCGGCTCTTTGGGTGCTATGATAGAAAGAACAGGAACTAGTACATCAATGACAAATTTACTAGTCAATTCTTCCGGACAATCTGAATTATTTAACTTTGCCTGTAATGCTTATGAAGTTCCCATACTGTCTGACGATCCTTTTGATATTGAAAGACCAGAAAACCAACCACAGGCATCCACTTTGTCAATAGAAGCGCCTACTGTTATATATGATTATGATACTTGGATTTCCGATATTGAAAACACTAATGATAATATTGCAACCTTAACAACAAACGATGGGCAGTCTTATCGAGCCGGAGGCGAAAGACTTCCAAATGAATTGATAACGTTGTCCGATTCCCATTATATTAATAATTTGAAACTGGCGATTGATGCTAAAGCACAAGAGCAGACAGTGACTTACAGAAATTTGATAAATAAAGAATTTGAGAGAAATAGCACCTATAGCGAAACATTCATGTATAAATTAAGAAAGTTTACAACAGATATAGATGGAGAAAACCCAAGATTAGTTAACGAATTCTATATTCCCAATACACAGCTTTCCAAAATAATTGAGTATGTAGATACTCAAATAAAGTATAACGAAACATATTATTATGAGTTGTTTGGATACAATATTGTGTTTGGTTCGGAGTATAGGTTCAGAACAAGGGAATACAGTGCATCTGGTGGAAGCTGGAACGAGAATGCTTTCTCTAGTAGATCTCTTAGCTACTCTTTTAATGTTGAGTCACTACCCAATATAAAGGTTGTGGAATACCCAATCTTTAGCAATACATGGAGAGCCGGAAATATTTCTTTAGCGGAGTCTTCTAGCGGCGGCGTGAAATATCCAATCGCAAGAATTGTTGACAGACCTCCTGTAGCTCCTAATGTTTTTGCTTCACCGCTTAAGGATAATTTTAGACAGGTTATGTTTAATTTTCAACCTATGGTTGATATGTTTGTTGATAAATATATTTCCTTAGACAATGATGATGAAGAGCAGTTTCGGCAAATCTCTAGAACTCAAAAAATACAAGAAAACTACGATCTTAAAAGAGGAGAAGTAGAATTTAAA
>UEXM01001279.1_pt1 | contig 21929 bp, 27 predicted proteins | sample 1796661 | NCBI WGS metagenome assembly UEXM01 (sample SAMEA4772469, study PRJEB27181) | metagenome | reverse complement strand
CTATCGTCTCCTTGGTCATCTACTCCGTGGATACGGCATTCGAACTCCTTGTCAGCACACAGGTTCTTGAGTGCGTCAATGGCGCTCTCTTCGGTGTAGTCCCCGCACTTGCCACGCATCCAGTCGAGGTCAAGCTCGTCGTCGAGGTGAATGTTTCGTGCGAATGTAACCTCGAAGTCACCGCAGTATTCGTTCTCGCAGATGTTGATGGTCTGTCCGTCAAGCTCTGTGCATGCCGCCTCGACACCATGTTGCACACCCTCACGGAAGATGGCGATGGCTACGTCCTTTGGGATGACGGGCATAGTTGCTCGCTCTTCGAGGTCTCGGTATGCTTGGCATCCGCATGGTCCGCTTGATGCTTCTTTCTGTTGTACCAACTTGTTGTACTCCTTGGTGTAGAACTCGACATCACGATTCAGCCGTTCGTTCTCGTCACGCAAGTACTTGACGTTCTTCTCTAGCATATCCCGCTCCTCTTGAAGCGCGGCCTCACGACCTGTCTGCTCTTGGTAGTTTTTCTGTGCCATCTCTTGGCGGAACTCCATCGACTCGATGGTTTGGTTGGCAGAGGAGATAGCGTTTTCTGCGTAGCGGATGGCCGCTTCAAGCTCGTTCTTAGATTCTTGTGCTGAATTCATGATTGGTAAATAAATGTGAAGTTTTCAATGATAGACCTGCCGTATGCGGTTTGAAAGCCGTAGCTGTGTGTGCCAAGGATGGGTTCGTTGGCAAGCACTAAGCGAAGGACTTTCCACTCGTCAAGGTCAAAGGTGGATGCGGTTTCTTGTGTCGCTTCGAGGAGCATCTCGGGATCGTGACGCAGGTCATGTCCGAGGTCAACCTCGATGTAGTCTTGGATGTCTTTACTCGTCATTGTCTTCGGGTTCTAATTCGTGATATAGGTTGTCGAGATAGTCAAGGACTTTCTGCACATCCCACTTGATGTCCGCCACTCTATCGCGGAGGTTAAAAACAAGTTCTTGTCGTTCTTTATTAGTCATTTGATGAAGGTTACGTGTTTGTCCATCCACTCTCCGAGGGCATCCTCTTTGGGTGTGTCGTAGCTGTCAGAGTTTTTGGGTTTGGGGATTCGGAAAGCGTGCATCGAGTAGTCGTCAACGTCGATGAAGGCGTGGTTGCGGTAGTACACAGAGGAGATGAACTCCGTGAGTTGGTACATGTTGGTCTCATGGCAAGTGTACTTGCCTGTGTTATCCATAACGTCAGAGGATACACGGGCTACCAAGGACATACACAAGGGGAAGTAGTCCCATGCTTGGGTGGCATCCTGTTGGTCCCACGTCAGCCACATGTGCTCGGTGGATGGTGCATTCTTGTAGCGTTCGCAGTCAACCTCGATGATACGGAAGACCTCGACACTAACCTCGTCGCCATTCTCTGCAACGTAGTCGTCATGGGTCATGTCAGATGGGACGCAAGCCTTGTAGTTGTCGTAGTCACGAGTCATGGTGACCTCAGCGTCACCTCCGTCTTGATGTTCGATACATACACACATCTCATCCTTTCGGTAGTCGTCGAGGACTTGCTTGAGATGCTTCTCTGCGAACCCCCGCTTGGGGAAGAACTCGCAGGTGGTGTCGGAGTACCCTTCGAAGAGTCCTGCGACAGCGTGGATTACTGCATATTGTTTCATGGTTATTGAATTGAAGTTTGAAATTTGAGTCGTATAAGTCTCTCTAACTATACACTCTTCATAAATGAAGAGAGTGTATAGTAAGAGATACTAGATAGTAGCAGAGGGTGGAGTCGAACCACCACATGGTCTCACTCTCGTTGCCATAGACCCTCGGTAAAGGGTGGAAGGAGAGATTATTGCCATGTACACACCTATGCGATGCCTCCATCGCTAGTGTCACTGCCATGTAGAAGGGAGGTTGGGATTCGAACACAACCGCCGTCCGACACAAAGGTCTTGGGAGTGGACGTGCGCACCGACTGCGCTCCCTTGAAGAAGGTGGGGGCGGCGTGACGTTTCACGTCTCACCCCCGTGGTCAAACTTCAATTAACCAATTCTTCTGTTTTTACCAAAACCCATCTGTCAAGAGGATTCTGTTGTACTCCTGCATTGTAACACGCTTGAACGACTCTTCGTTGATGGTCAGGACGGGTTCACGTTGGTCAGCCCACTTCTCCCTCGCTTGCTTACGAGCGGATCGGACGTTGGTTGCCCATTCGGAGTTCCATCCACCCTCGTTCCAAGTGAATATGTAGCAGTGGTTTTTCATGTGAGGTCGAAATTTGTGTTCTTGAATGCCTCTTCAAGGCGCTCTTTGTTGGCGTTGTCAGCTACAAACCATGCGCTGATGAGGCACGCTTCAAAGGTGCCGCAGTTGACCTGCCTAAGAGATAGTCGTTCGTGTTGTGTCATGTGTGAGATTCCCAATAGTTGATTTCTTCTTCGTGGATTCGGAAGCTTGTTGCGAGTCGCAGTTCAGCGTTCCACACGCTGTCCAACCACACTCCGTGGTCGTCAGGTGCCCCCATCACATGGGAGGCCTCGAACCCTTCCTCTTGCAGTGCTTTGACTGCACGTTCGCATTGTTCTTGTGTCATAAGTCGATGATTACGCCCTTCTTTTCGAGGGCTTTGATGATGTAGTCAGGGAGTTCGAAGCATCCGTCGTACCCCACGAGCCGCACGCTTCCGTCGTCGTCATGTGACGTTTCGAGCACACCCTCAGCGTAGAAGCGGTCGCCTCCTGATTCGAGGTCGTAGGTCTCATACCATCCGCCGTATCTGTGGTCTGGGTCGATAGACACCTCGGTGTCCATCTCGACGTTCTTCGCCACGTCAAGGTCTACGTCGTAGGCCGTTCGCATTGACACGAATGGCAGTGTGTGTTTGAAGGAGTGTGTGAATTTCATTGCTCTTTGGATTCGATGATTTCTATGATATGCTCTGCCATTAACTCTTCCATGCGGTCAACGACGTCATCTACTTCGCTCATGTCAAAGCCACAAACGTGACGTAGGTACTTGTCCAACAGCTTGTATGCGCTGTCTGACGTGGTGTGCTTGTGGTTGAAGCAGTTGCTGATTTCGACCTGAATGTCCAGGTCTGTGAATGCTGTAATTGTCATTGTGTTTTCGTTTCGTAATGGTTCAACGTTTCGATGAGCAAGAGTCGTATGCAGGAGAGCACCGTGCTCCACCCTGCGTATATCTGGATGGCTGTCATCATGACTCTGCATTTTCTGCATCGTCTGCCCATCCAACAAGGGTGTCGATGACCGCATCCTTTGCGTCATCGCTCAGGTCGGTGGTGTTGGACAGCATGGAGGCCATGCCCTTTACGTCCTTCGGCACAAGCCGAGCACACCGATTGAGGTCATTGATATGCTTCCCAAAGTGAAAGTCGTTGAGGAAGAGCACCGCCGCACCGACGGGGCGTTTGAAGAAGTTGTCCATGAGATGGAGATTTGAAGTTTGACATTGAGAGGTTAAGTGTATATACTCTCTTCACTGTGTTCAGAGAGTATATACACGTAACTCTCTATTAAGGATGGTCGGCAGTTCCGATGTTGAACTCCCTCAAATCCATCCATACATCCTCGTTGAAGGCTTCTGCCACCAACGTAGTGCCCTCGTAGTCATTCGCGTCGCTCATGAAGCAGTACGCGAGGACTAACTCGTCGGGTGAGCACCCACGAAATGGGTTGAATGATTGGTTGAAGTCACCGCTCATAACTCTTTGTTTTTCAAGTTGTTAACAGCGTCCATAGTAATGCCTACGAGCATGATGGTTGCGACTACGCAACAGCCCATAAACATGAGGTGGTGCGCCAGAGCGAGGGTTGCAATGAGAGTGTTCATTGTAATTGAAGTTTGAAAATTGATACTGACACCAAAGGTGTTTCGGCTATTGAAGCCTCATCAGAGTACCTGCTTGACGGACTTGACCCGATGCCCATCAGGGCAAAGGTCAAGCGCTCGTTCCTTGGCGTCCTTGTCACTTAACGCCTCGAAGGTGACCGCGTCCCAATCGTCGCGGTCGAACCCTCGGTAGTGAATCATTCGATAGGTCATGACAAATCTTCGATTTCTTGTGTGACCATCATCTGCATGTCACATGACATGGTTGTGAACTCCTCTGAGTTGTAGTAGGCATCAGCCCCGAACACGTTGTACATGTCCACCATGGCTTGCAACTTGGCGATTTGCGCCTTGTAATTTGAATTTTTCATTGGAAATGAATTGAAGTTTGAATTTCGAGTTAGAGAGAGGGGTCGTATATCACCTTCTTCGTAAACTCAGAAGGTGTATATACTCCCCCACTCATGGGTTAGTGGGTTGGTTCGAATGGCAAGTCAGAGAAGCAAACTTCGTTTGCCGTGGGTGTCACATCTGACGTCATCATGACGGCCAAGGTAGCGGTCAACTGCTCCAACTTAGCTTCCAAGGAAGCTACACGATCGTCTGACGCCACCTGAGCAGGAGAGGCAACAGCCTCCTTCACCGCATCGGCTTTCCGCTTGGCTCGGCTTTCAGCCCCTGTGTGCTCGCTGACCGCTTTGGCGGCGGCGGCGGCTTTGGCTACATCGGCCTTCTTAGCCTTCTTTGAAGGCTTGACAACTCCGTCGGCTTTGCCGTGGTGAGAACGTTCTTGGTGGTCTGCCACCTTCTGTGAAGGTGTACGCTTCGTCGTCTTACGACGACGCTTCTTGCCTGCCTTCTTCGAAGGCTTTGCAGTAACCTCCTCCAAGGAGGAGACGAAGTCCATGGCATCCTTCAGCAGTTTCACTGCTGCGGCTTTGCGCTCTGCGGTTGGACGGAAAGTGGCTTGGTTGACTGCCTTACGGCAATCGTTGAATTGGAAGTTATTCATTGTAAATGAATTTGAAGTTTGACGACCAAGACTGAGTGTCGAGGTCGGTACAAAGCTACGGCAAGAGGTTCGTTGCCACAAGTTTTTGGTCGGCTAATTCCATGCGCGATTTTACCTTCGGTAAAACAGGCGCGAAGAATTCGTGTGAAGGGGCAGTGAGGAGTCCAGCCTCGCGTCTCCGCATGCGCCTTGGAGTCCTGTCGGACTCTGCCCAGGAAGAAACCACAAGGGTTTCTAGGCGTGCCTGTGAAGCCCCAAAGAAGGGGGTCTTTACTTATAGTAAAGGTTTAGGTGGGGGTTTGTCCTTCTGCTGTTTACAACGAGTAACAACTCGTTACCTCGTGCTGTGCTTCACTCAACCACTACCAACTTGTTGGTACCTAGTAAGTTACCTATGGTAAAAGTCAAAACCTAAACGTCAAACCCAAAGTCGTAGACTTTGAAGGGGTGAGGGTTCAAAAATCCGTTTCGGATTTGTTACGCGCGTGAAGTGGGGTATGTATTCTCCCCAGGATCTGTATTTCTCACCCAAATTTACCATGGGAGCTTACTGTGTTTCCTAGCGTGTTGCGTCGTGTAAGATGGTATAACTCCTTCTTTACCAGATAGGTACGCTGTTCTACTTGTAGCTATTCATTAACTCTTGACTTTTGCGATTTTCTGTTGTAACTTCGCATTCGAAGCAGTTAAGGCGAGACTCGTTACAGTGAATCACGAGCTTCTCAAGTAAATATGAGGTGTTAGAGAGTTGAAGCTGTTGCTCATTACTGTTGAATTGCGGACAGGACTATCTTAAGTTGTGCTATGATGACCTGGTTCTGATAACTAACAAATACTTATTATATTTGCTGTCATGAACATGATGCGATTCAACGAAGGGGGTGTGACCTCTGAAATGCTCCAGCAAGCTATGGAAGCCCAAGCTGCCAATATGGGGCAGGATATAACAGGGGACTCCTTTATTCTTACAGGACAGTACTCTTCACCTGTACAGCAGGAGGAAGATGGGCGTGAGTACGTAGAGTACCAGCACCCAGACATGCAAGAGCCTGTTAAGGTCTACGGCAACTGGAACGAATACGCTGTTTCTCAGGATGAGAACGGGATGATGCTTATCGGTGATGAGGATTACCCAATCATGCAAGACGAAGAAGGGGGCTATTTGCTCAATGAGCAGAAGTTCGATGATCAGATGACCTCTATGACAGAGCGACAAGGAGCCGAGGCTATGGCTAGGGAGGCTGGTCAGGGTAGCATGCAGGGAGCTTCTAAGATGCAGAACCTTATGGAGATGCTCCAGGACGCGCAGGGACCTCAGGGGCAAGGAGGACAGTATGAAGAAGGAGGACAGGTTAAGAAGTACTTCCTTGGAGGCGCCATGCCCAATTTGGGGCAGAATAGAGGTCAGACGGAGATGGATATGAGGAGGGACTATCGTCAGAAACAACAAGAAGCTCAGTTCCAGCAGAAGCTAGAACAACAGTATGGCCCAATCCCAGGTGCTGCACCAGCACAACCAGCGCAACAGATCTCGCCTCAAATGCAACAATCCCTTGCGGCTACTGGTGGCCAGATCACTCGACTTGACGGTAGCACAATGAACGTAGCTGTGCCTGGAGCTCCAGCTGGATCAGCCGCTACTGTGGCTGCTATGAACCAGCAAGCTGCTGCCGCAGCCGCTCCTGCCCCAGCACAAACAGGACAGGCTCCCGTACAAGACCCTAACGCAGCTGTCGCTAACGAAGCCGCTGCTATGGCTCAGCCTCAAGCTGGTGTAGCTACCATCGGTGCAGGCAGAGGTGTAATGCAAGACGGAGGTAGAGTAATTAAGGCTTACGAAGACGGCGGTAAGAGCGGTCCAGATTCTGGTCTCGGAGAAGGTCCTTTCTCACAGTCAATAAAACTCTTGGACGAAAAAGCTCAGGGAGCTGTGGTTCCTTTTGGTAAAAAGTTCGCGGCAGCACTGTCGGACGGAAAGTCTTGGGCTAAAGAAATGAAAGACGAACTTACTTCTAGAGGGTACACTATGGAGGATGTGAAGGACGGAAATGTCCCAGCTCACGTACTTGCTGCCAACCTTACAGACGGAAGTGCAGGAAAGGCGTTCAGAGACTCCCTAAAGGATCACTCTGGAATAAGAAGTTTTCAAGACGTAACTCGGCTTAACACAGCGCTCAGGACTTATGGCAATCAGATACTTGATGGAAGAATTGACGTCGCATCGGTAGACTCATCAATGTCATCTCTTGGTTACGAAGACAAAGACGCTAGGTTCATGTCTGGAGCTATGGCTGCTGGTTCTCTTGTTCCTACTAGATTCATTAAAGATGAATTTGAATCTGGTGAGGGGCAGTCATCTGACAAGCACGGCGACACGATGGGGCTTCCTACTGCCAATGAATTCAGAGAAAGATTCAAGGGTAGCATGAACAGACAAGGGGAGTACAAAGGAGATAAGCAGGTTGTCTTTAGATCGGACTTTTATGAAGACACAGGGAGTGAAGAAATGCCTATTGAGACGCCTAGGCCAGAAGCTGTAGATCCTCTTGCTACCTTGGACCCTTCTAAGATACCATCTGCAAGAGTCGTTCAAGACATAAAAGGACAGATTGTGCCAATAAAAAAAGTTGTTGTTACAGAAGAAGAAGAGGAAGATGAAGGCGGCGGAGGCGGCGGAGGCGGCGATGTCGGCCTACCTCCTTCTGGCCTTGGTTATATAGACGTAACGGCTCCTTCAGACTATACTGGAGGTGAAGATTCAAGGGCTACTGGTCCTTTTGCCAATCAAACCGAGATGGACAGAAGAATGAATGCTGTTGCCAGAGAGTTCGAAGCAGGAGGCCGTGTTGTCAAGTATAGCAAAGGAGGCAGCTTCCCCGACTTGACTAAGGATGGCAAGATAACTATGGCAGACATACTTAAGGGCAGGGGCGTTAAGGGTGAGTACGCTTATGGCGGCAAGATGAGATCTTATGAAGAAGGAGGAAAGGATCCCAATGAGATGGTTAACTACAAGGGGAAGATGATGAAGAGATCTCAGATGGAGGCTATGTGGGCGCAAGAAGATGCACAACCACAAAGAATCTCTAAAGAGGATCTGTACAAGAAGTACCTAAAGTCTAGAGACAAGGCTTCTTACATTCAACAAGAAGGTGCTTCTGACATTATCAAAGAGCAAGAGAGACTGTTTGAGCAAAGAGGAAATAAATTCTCTGATGGCACTGGATACAGAGATTTGTTTGAGTACGGGGGGAAAATGAAAAACTACGCTTCTGGAGGCAAAGTCCTCAGATACAGATAAAAAAAAAGAGGCCCCGAAGGGCCTCTTTCATTATCGTTCAAATGGTAGTGGAGATCGTAGATGGTTGATAAGCATGATAGCTTCTTCTACTTGAGCGTCGTTCATAGTGTCAACACACCGTGTGTTTTGTCGTTGCGGTGTATCCATAAAAAGGAGTCCTACTGTTACGAGGGCTGCTGCTGCAATGGTGAACTTCATGGGTATAGGTATTAAGGGTTTAAAATTGAATTTCGTAACTTTGAGCTGTATCGCTGATCTCATTATATGGAAACTTTTCAATACCGTCCAAATTTCTGACTGTGAAAATTCCTTAATTCGATGAGGAAGTTTTACTTCAACCCAAAGAAAAAAAGACTCGACTCCCCCACGGAGAACGAAAAGAGACGACTCAACAATGAAGCTGTCAAAAAATCTATCACTCGCCGAAGTGACAAAAAGCATCACCGCTAAAAGACTCGGCATAGACAACACCCCAGACGATGAGTGGACCATCCAAAATCTCAAGGCGACTGCAGAACATGTATTTCAACCTCTTAGGGATTCTTTCGGGTGCCCTATATACGTGTCGTCAGGCTATCGTGGACCTGAGCTCAACCGTGCTATCGGTGGTTCGAAGAGAAGCCAGCACATGGAGGGCCGAGCGCTTGATCTGGACGCAGACGTTTTCGGACGTTGCACAAACAGTCAGATCTTCAACTGGATACGAGATAACGTTGAGTTTGATCAAATGGTGTGGGAATTTGGTGATGACGACAATCCTGATTGGGTTCACGTCAGTTTCGTTTATGATGGCGTTAATCGTAAGAGGTGCCTCCGCGCTCTTCGTGACGATAAAGGAAAAGTTTATTACGAAGTAATGTTTGGTAAATCACTTTGATATGTTAGGATTAGGATTAGGAGCAACTAGGCAGTCTTACCCTGCAGAAGAAAACCCGATTATATATTTTAGGCAGTCTGATTTCTCTAATGGATTTGATACTGCCGAGCCATACTCTGTAGACGAAGGAACCCTTACCCTCACTTATGGGCAGACCGCGCCAGGCTCTGTTTATGACGATTGGCTGAAGGGCGTATTTAATGGCGCAGACCAGGCCAGTGAATCTGGAGTTACCTTTAATCAGTTCATAAACGACAGCGACACATTCGTTCAGCAGTACGACAACGGGGCTGGATACTTTATCGCTGTTGCTTTTGATATATACCTTGTTGATGGATTCGACGGCGACGCTGGAACAACAGTGAACGTGTTTTGTGATGCTGGAGGAAGAAGCTTGAACAGAGATATAAATGGTGCTGGCATTCAAATAAATCAGGACGAACACGTCCGTGATTACGCATCCAGATCTGACGATGCTACAGGGAAAAGATGGAGCTCTATGGCTTCGGTGGCTCCAAATGGTGATATTCTAATACGCTTCCCCGTGAGTGCTGACTACCCTGTCGATGGTGGTACCTTTTATATTAGAAACCTAAGAGTTGCTATCTCAACACAAGACCTTGGTCTTCAGATACCAAATCCATCTGTAAAGACCATAACATACCAAAGCGACTTCTCGTCTACAGTTGATGGATGGTCTATTCACCTAGCTCCTGATAGCTCAGTTGCAGCTGGCGTTACAGCACATGGATTTGACGATGTTCTTGAATGGTCTTGGTCTGATGACGAGGTTGGATCGGGATACATCAAAAGAACATTGGATAGCAGAGTTGATCAACACGGTAGTAATATTGATAAGAACACCACATTACAGAGAGAGATAACTGTAGATTTCGACGTCTTTTATGAAGATAGCACCGACCCTCCAGTTCCTCCTACAGGTATCACTGTCGCAGTTGGTGGTTTTACTGATGTGGCTAACTCTTCAGGCATTACAATAAACGAGTGGAACACTAAATCATTAACAATAACCCTGGATGATGCCTCTACCGACGTCATTTACTTGGGTGTCGCCACCGCAAATGATCTCCCTGACGCAGGCGATAAGATTTACTTTAAGAACATAAAGGTTTCGTTCCCTACCATTGACCCTGAACCTTAATAGTCTTCTAGGTGTCTGTAAAAAGCCTGCACTAACATGCGGGCTTTTTGCGTTATAGCATACCTCACTCTATAGTTCATCTTGGTTTCTTCTCGAAACAAATGATCGTCAGCGGTATTGCTGGGTGTCAACCTGTTGAAATGTTTGTACACATACCCCTCTCTTGTAAGGGGGTATATAATCCTGTCCCCTATCTTTCTTTTTGATATCTCGTAATTAGAAGATGCGTAGTCCATGGTGAAGAACTCCAGGTCATACGCCCACACTAAGAAGTCTAAGTGACTGCCCGATATTTCGTGATTGTCGCAGAAGTCTAACCGAGCTGTTCTGTAATACTTCAGATAGTTCCTCCTGAGGTACCTATCATCCAACTTAGAGAATTCCCTAAACTTCCTTGACTTTCTAACTTTAGATTTAGGCATGATTTAATTGCGTATCTTTACTACAAAGATAGATCCCATGGAACACAAAGACGTACAATTCATCGCTGAAGTCTATCATTTGATAAAGCAAATAGAGGAGTTGGTTCGAGATAACGACATGACCCACAGAGTTATGGCAGCCATATTTGTGGGGGTTATCGACGAGGGAGAAATGGAGGACCTAGCCAAGCGCGAAGAAGAGTTCGGTAACGTCAGTATGCGATCTATGTACAGCTTCAATGTAGAAAACAAACAAGAGCTCGAAGCGATTAAAGACATAATGGACGAAGCTTATGACAATCAAGACCCAGATCTAGACGATCTAATTGAAGGTCTTGGTATCTCACTAAACTAATTTAAATGGACGAAGGACTTATTAGAAAGATCATCATTGGGAGGGATCCTAAGGATGCTATGGCATACTATATAGGCATGCGTGCTGGCGCGGGGAAAGTGTCAGCTATACTAGAGGATGAAAGAGCGTTTGTGAAGTTCAACAAGCGTAGATACTTAGTTTATATCGAAACAGATGAGGGTACCCTTTTGTGGAAAGCGGTAGATGACGTACCTTGCATCCTGGAATTTGATTTAAACTTTTAATGAGAAGCTTAGAGAAGTTTGTTGTTGAGCTGAAAAAGACGCTCAACGATACCATGGTGCTTGACAGCGGGCTTGAGTTGTACGTAGACAGTAAGTACAATGAGTTTCAGCATCGAGTAACAGAGGGACCTATCGTCTCTGTACCAGCTAAATATGATACTGGAGCTAAGCCAGGGGACACGCTGTATTTTCATCACCTAGTGGTGGTTAATGAGGGCCAACCTCTTACTGGGGTGGAGGATCACTACCTTGTCAATTATCATCCAGAGCATGCAGTCAGCAGCCAAGCTATCGCGTATAAAGACTCGGATGGAGAGGTCCACATGCTTTCCAACTGGACTTTGCTCGAAGAAGTCAAAGAAGAAAAGGAATCAGAATCAGATGCTATCGAAATTGTCAAACTACAGGAGGAGAAGATTACAAAAGGTCGTGTCTCTTTTCCGTCTTCTAGGATTGAGGAGATTGGCGTCGGCGTTGGCGACGTGGTAGGTATACCTGTAAACAGAGATTACAGAATTACTATTGATGGTAAAGAGTATTTCAGAACCCGAATAGACGACTATCTCTATGTCGAAGACAATTAAATTCACCACACTAGAAGCCTCTGTTAAGCTTATGGACAGTATGGCTGTAGCCATAAACAACATGATAGAAGAAGTTAAGAAGCCAGTAGACCCAGAGGCTGGCGGTTCAGCTCGCAAGGCAGAACTCCAGGCAGTTAAACAGACGGCAGTAGACTGCAAGGAACTAATTATAGAGCGTCAGAAGCTCGAACAAATGATCAAAGAACTAAGTGAGAATGGAAGAATCAAAGAAGAAAAAGACTACTCAGGAGGCTTCGCAGAAAGATTCTCAAAGTAAGTTTGCTTGGTGGCAAGATGAAGTATACTTAAACAAAAGGATGAACATAATAGGTCAAAACGGAAACGACGGACAACACTACTTCTGGGAGGAATCCTGGAACAAAAAGTAAAGTTGGTTATCGTCAGGCGGCCCCCTACGCAAACGGGGCAATCAAACTGGGGCGTAGTTCAGTTGGTTAGAGCGTCTGTCTTATACACAGGAAGTCGCGGGTTCAAGTCCCGCCGCCCCAACTATGCGCTCGTAGCTCAGCTGGATAGAGCATCTGCCTTCTAAGCAGACGGTCACAGGTTCGAATCCTGTCGGGCGTACTAAATTAAATATCTATGGCTAATTACATTTGCGACTGCGAAAAAAAACACGAAGAAAGCAAGAGCGGAGTCTCTATCAGGTTCGGCAATGGCGGGGCCTATCACGACATCAAATGCCCGTGTTCTAAGTATATGAAACTCAAAGACCCTAAGTCTGGGGTGCCCTCATTTAAGCGTGACAGTCACGGAAGAGTATTTTGAGTGTACTACTCGACATAGATGGCTATGACGATAAGGGGATTAAGATCGACCCTAACGGTACAGAAGGAGAGGTACTCGAACTACACGGGATACTCGTTGTTCTTCCAAAAAAACCAAAGCGATCGGAGATACTCTTCCATGATAGGCCAAAGGACTTGCAGATGTGGAAGAGGACACCTATGCCTCAGGAGCTGCAAAGCATTAGAAGTATGGATGAGTGGTTCGAGAAGCCTTCCGAGTTTCGAAAGAAGTTTTCTGCTTTCATCGAGAAAGAGTTTGACCGCAGGCGTAACGGCGTTTGGTTTTACAACAATGGCGTCCCTACGTATATCACAGGGCGACATTACATGCTTCTCCAGTGGTCGAAGATTGATATCGGATTTCCTTACTATCTTGCCTTCCAGCGTGAGATCTTTCTCCACATGGCTGCGTGCGAAGCTGATACCCGTTGTCTCGGTCAGCTATATACTAAGTGTAGGCGCTCTGGCTATACTAATATCTGCAGCTCTGTACTTGTGGACGAAGCTACGCAAGTTAAAGACAAGCTCCTAGGGATACAGTCAAAGACGGGTAAGGACTCCCAGGAGAATATATTCATGAAGAAGGTTGTTTCGATTTTCAAGTCGTACCCTTTCTTCTTTAAACCTATTCAAGATGGAACGACCAATCCGCGCATGGAGCTGGCTTTTCGCGAGCCGAGTAAGAGAATCACGAAGAAGAATAAGACTTCGACGAAGGGGGACGCTCTTAATACGGTCATAAATTGGAAGAATACCACCAACAACGCATACGATGGTGAGAAGCTTCACATGCTATATCTTGATGAGGCAGGCAAGTGGGAGAAGCCTGTCGATATTCGTGAGGCTTGGCGCATTGAGCGTACGTGCCTTATCGTGGGTCGTAAGGTTGTGGGAAAGGCTCTGGTGGGTAGTACTGTAAACCCCATGGACAAGGGTGGTAAAGAATACCGTCACCTGTGGGAGGATAGCAATCCTAATGAACGAAATGCAAACGGTAGGACTAAGACTGGTCTTTACCGTATCTTTATACCCGCCTATGAAGCACTTGAAGGATTTTTTGATAACTACGGAGAACCCATCATTGATGATCCTGATAGTCCTGTGGACGGTCTTGACGGCGATCGCATTGAAGAAGGGGCGAAGACGTATCTAAAGAATGAGCGTCAATCTCTTAAGTCAGACGCCTCTGAACTTAACGAGGTTGTCAGGCAGTTTCCATTTACCGAAGACGAAGCATTTAGAGATAGCGTAGAGGGCAGCATCTTCAACATCGGTAAGATCTATCAGCAGATAGAATTCAACCAAGACCTGTACCCCAACCCAGTGGTTAGGGGTAACTTCATGTGGAAGGAGATGGACAAAGAAGTCGTCTTTTCTCCAGATCCGAATGGTAGATTTAGGGTTTCTTGGATGCCGCCTAAAGAGTTGAGAAACAAGGCTTCGATAGACAAGGGAAAGAAGGTGGCGCCTAACAGCGACTTGGGCTGTGGGGGTGTTGACTCATACGATCTTGATGCTGTACTCGATGGCAGAGGATCAAAGGGTGCTTTGCACTTGTACAACAAGTTCAGTATGAATCACCCATCTAACATGTTCGTGGTGGAGTACGCCTCACGCCCAGACCTAGCTAAGATATTCTATGAAGACGTACTGATGGCCGCCTTCTTTTATGGATACCCGCTCCTCGTAGAAAACAATAAGTACGGTATTGTAAGATACTTTGAGTCAAGGGGTTACGATGGATATTTAATGGACAGGCCCGAACATCTTAAAGCCCCAAACTCTACCACTAAAGTTAGAACCAAGGGTATACCTTCTAACTCTCAGGATGTCATCCACGCTCACGCTCAGGCGATCGAAGCATATATACATAGCCATGTGGGTATCAACCCAGAGACGGATGAGTTCGGTAAGATGTATTTTGACAGAACGCTAGAGGATTGGATTGGGTATAAGATATCAGATCGAACAAAGTTTGACTTGACAATCAGTTCTGGCCTCGCTCTTTTGGCTGCTCAGAAGTTTAAGAAAGAAAAGAAGAAGGTCAACTTCGATGAGAAGAAATTCTTTAGGAGATATAAGTCAAAATCCTGGCACTCTTGAATTTACTATATTTGCATGGAAGTATAACTGCAGAGATACTATAGATGTACGATAACCAAGGAAAAAAGCGTAGCGGCTTTCCTGACCCCCTACTCCCTCGTGAGAAAAAGGAGGAGAAGGAATACGGGCTGAGATACGCTAAAGCCATCCAAGATCAGTGGGGTAAGATCGAGGAGGACAACTCACTCTACAGGAAGAGACGTAGAGTGTTTGACAGAAACCGTGCGTACGCGAACGGAACCCAAGATACATCTATATACAGGCAGTTGTTGAACAGCCTCGACCCGAGCAACTCGGACGGCAGTATGCTTAACCTGGACTTCACCCCAGTCCCTATACTGCCTAAGTTTGTCAGGATTGTAGTCAACAAGATACTTTCTCGTGAACCATACCCTAACCTTGAAGCTGTAGATCCGCTTTCTTCTGCAGAGAAAGATAGAGAGAGGCGTAAGGTTGAGATGAAGGTTCAGAGCAAGCCAGGTCTCAAGCAGATAGAGCAGATGCTCGGAAAGGATATGGGGACGAAGGACACTCCAGACACATTGGAGGAGGCGGAGATTTTCGTCGACACAAACCTTAAGACTTCTGGAGAGGTGGCTGCTCAGGTTGCTACTAACATGACGCTTAAGTGGAATGATTTTTCCGACTCTGTTTACAGACGTTGCGTAAACGACATAGCCACTCTTGGCATGTCTGTGATTAAAAGAAGTAATGATCCATCTCAGGGGATTCGTACAGACTATGTCGACCCAGCAAACTTCATTCATAGCTACACGGAAGATCCAAACTTTGGAGATATTGTATACGCTGGGCACATAGAGCGGATCTCTATTCATGAGCTAAAGCGCAGGGCAGGAGATCAGTTTACTGATGAGGACTACAAGAAGATCGCTGGCAAGGCTTCTAAAAAGTATGGCTACGACTCTTCAAAGATTACACAGAGTTCTTACGATAAGTATGCCAATAAGAATGTCTATGGGTATGACGAGTTTATGGTTGATGTTCTCAGCTTCGAGTTCGTCTCTGTAGACACGATGTACTTCGAGGACAAGGAGAATAAGTACGGAAATAAAAACCTTTACTACAAGGGTAGCTCATACAAGAAGCCCAAAAACTCCGTTTTCGAGAGAGAGGTAAAAAAGGTTGAGAACGCTACGGTATACGGTGGTTGTTACGTCATGGGGTGTGACGACTACTTGTTTGATTACGGCATGAAGACTAACATGCCTAAAAACATTCATGATCTCTCGCGTGTGAACATGTCATACTCTGTTGTTGCTACCAACATTCAGAATATGATGCCGAAGTCTTTGGTTGATAGCTGTGTCGGTTTTGCTGATCAACTTCAACTTACGCACCTTAAAATCCAGCAAGCCGTCGCTAAGGCCAAGCCAGATGGATTGATCATTGACATTGAAGGCCTGGAAAACGTTCAGGTAGGTAAAGGTGGAGAGCTTCAGCCTCTTGAGCTTCACGATATCTATGAGCAGACTGGTGTTTTCTACTACAGGAGCAAGAACCCAGACGGAGGATTCCAGAACCCACCGATTAGAGAAATCGGAAATAGCATTAGGAATATCAATGAACTGATTGGACTTTACAATCACTACCTGAGATTGATAAGAGATGCTACGGGCATCAACGAAGCCATGGATGCTAGCTCACCTAAGGGCGACGCTTTGGTCGGTGTTCGTGAGCAAGCTATTGCTGCAGGCAACAACGCTATCTACGATATCACCAACGCCTCCATGGTTCTTTTCAAGAAGGTTTGCTCTGATATTGTCAAGTGCCTTCAAGTCATCCATCCTGAGTCTGTCTTGTATCACATCTATGAGAATGCTATAGGGCAAGAGAACATGAAGGTTCTTTCTTCTTTCAAGAATCTCATGCTGTACAACTTCGGTGTGCATGTTGTCAAGAACATGGAAGAAAGCGAGAAGATGCTTCTTGAGCAGAATATCCAGATGGCTCTATCTCAGAAGGAGTTGGACCTTGAGGACGCTATTGCGATTAGAAATCTTAAAGATGTAAATCAAGCCGAAAGACTTTTAATTGTAAGGCGCAAGAAACGCTTGCAGTCTAATCAACAGATGGCTCAGCAGAACTCTCAGATGCAAGCTCAAGCCCAGGCTCAAGCTGCTCAAGCCGCCTCGCAGGGCAGACAGCAAGAGATGCAAATGGAGGCGCAGCTAAAAGCGGCTGAGATAAAGCTGAAGGCAGAGTATGAGGTTCATACAGCTACAGCCCTGCATCAGCTCAGAAGAGAGATTGAACTTATTAGAGCTCAGGCTACACTTGGATTCAGAACTGAGGAGCAGGAGTTTAAAGAAAAGCTGGAGGTACTCAAGGAGGATCGTAAGGACGACAGAATCAAGAAGCAAGCCGTTCAGCAGAGCAAGCTTATATCTCAGCGCCAAGGTGCACGAGGAGAACTCAAAGGTGTGCCTAAAGAAGGTGAGGCCCCAGACATAGATAAAGCAATAGACAACATTCTAGGACAACAATAATTATGGCAGTAGTTAATCTAGATACTTCATCAAGGCTTGACATCACTTGCAGAAAGGGTGATACGTTTAGCCTAACTATAGATTTTAACGAGACTCTTACAACGGACTATCCTGCTGCTAATTGGAAAATGCAGATAAGGGACTCAGATACGGGTACTGGTGGACCTAGCAGCAGTGGTACGGCAACGTACACCGCAGCGGGTGCTGCAGAGTTTACAGTTACTGTAGATGAGCTTAAGATCGATATCCCTGCTAGCGATACTGCTGGTTGGGCTGCAGGCACCTACGTGTATGACATGCAAACAAATGATTCTGGGAGTGTTCGCACTTGGCTTCACGGTTTGTTTACCATAGTAGAAGATGTAACTGAATGAGTTCTATAGTCGTATCTTCCACGGAGTCTCCGAAGATAAGCATCGCATCTCCGCAGGTTAATACGGTTAGTATTGCCGCTCCTGTTCAAAGGATAATTAACGGCACAATAAACCTTGGTTCCGCTGGAACGCCAGGTGTCGGAGTCATTTCTGGAGGAACGACGGGTCAATCTCTGGTCAAAGCCAGCAATACTGATTACGATACTACTTGGGCCGATAGGCTTGCTTCCGTCCAGGAAGACACCGCTCCCCACCTTGGGGGTGATCTAGACGTTCAGACACACAGCATAACAACTGATTCAACTAATCAGAATATAAACATCGTAGCGAACGGCACGGGGTACATAAACCTCGACGGTGCTGTTAAGATTAAAAATCAATCTACACCAAGCGTTATCGAAGGAGGTCTGTATGCTGATACAAGCGGAAACGTTTACTTTGGTGACGACACCTCTTGGAAGAAAGTACTTCTTGAGGATGGTTCTGTAGGCGCAGATCTCATCACTATTACGGCGCAAGACGGAGACGTTGCCACTCAGGAGAAAATAAGAATTTCGGATGGCACCAACAGCGATGATGTTGTCATCGAAGCTGGGACTAACATGAGCATCTCTAGAAGTGGTGATACTATCACTCTTACTAACACGCTTTCAAACACCAACCTCACTCAGGAAGAGGTAGAAGATTACGCTGGCGGCTTGATAGATAGTACCAACTCTGGAGATCAGACTGGTATAACTGTCACTTATCAGGACGCTACGAATGACGTAGACTTTGTTGTAGATGACCAGACGCTCCAAGCGACAGACTCTGAGGGCGATCAAACCGTCGTTAGGCTAACCTTGTCGCAACCGACAAGTGACGATACTGTAGATATCACCGCTGGAGCCAACATATCTTTTACTGATATAGCAGCTGGAGGCTTCACTGTAGAGGCCGACGGCACCGCCACGGACGTTACTCTTGCAGACGAAAGCGCAGACACGACATGCTTTCCTGTATTTGCTACTGACGCAACAGGCGATCAAACACTTCATACTGACGCTAGCGGACTTACATACGATTCAGACACTGAGACGCTTGAGGTTAAAAACCTCAAGGTGAATGATGCTACAAGTCCTTATACTCTGCCCTCTGCTGATGGCGATGACGGTCAAGTGCTTACTACGGCTGGTGATGGTACGGTTTCTTTTTCGTACCCCAAGACGGTAGGCGAGGATGTCAAGAATGTTGATACAGGAACGCTTACAAAAGGAACTCCTGTGCACGTAACTGGGTCCACTGGGCAGCAAGCTAATGTTGTTGCAGCTGACGCTACGACGAACTATCCAGCTCATTTCGTTCTTGCTGAGGACATCACTGCAAACGGTTCTGGTAAGGGCGTTGTTATAGGTTTTGTAAAAGACATATCAGTAACTGACGCTTCGAACTTCCCTGAAGGTGACACCATTTATCTGTCAAGCACTGCTGGTGAGTTTACGACTACAAAGCCTACTGGATCTAATAAGATACAGAACATAGGTATCGTCATAAAATCGAACACAGGGAATAATACAATATCAGCCGTCATCATGGGGGCTGGAAGGGTTAACGATGTGCCTAACCTCACTGATGGTAAGTTCTTTATTGGCAGCTCTACCAATACAGTAGAGTCTGCATACACCTTGCCTGCAGCAGACGGTCCTGAAGATACCTATTTGAAGACTGACGGATCGGGGGCTGTTACTTTCAACCAAATAGCTTATAGTGAGATTTCGGGGGTACCGACTCTTCCTGGTGCTAATGGCGAGCTGCTTATTGGAGGGTCAGGAGGCCTAGAAGTTTCTACGTTGACGGCAGGAGCGGGGATATCTATAACAAACGGTGATGGTTCCATAACGATTGCTAATACTATAGCCGACACAAACACCAACATATCTACTGGAGACCTAACAGCAACAGGTAGTCATGTTTATGACCTTAGTGGTGAGACTCAGGAAGTAGACGTAAATGGAGGGGTATTCAAGATTGACGACTTGACTCATAGATACCTTCGTGCTGAAGGTCAAGATCTTACGCTTCAAGGGCTGCAATACCCTAGCTCGGACGGAACGCCTGGTCAAGCGATGGTCACGAACGGATCTGGTGTTCTTTCGTTCAGTACGTTTACAGATACAGACACAAACCTCGGTAACTCCGATCAGGTTCTTGCTACCGACAGGACGATTGACCTAGACGGAAACACACTCACCTTTGACGGGGCTATAGCTGGAATAGCAAACATACAGAATGATGGTAAAGCTGAATTTAGAAGGCGGCTCACCGTAAAAGGATATGGTGCTGGTTCAGGACAGCTGCGTATGAATAATGCTGACAACTCGTACGGTGTAATTATCCAACCTCCTAATCTGTCTGCTGACTACACACTAGTCCTGCCTACAACAAACGGAGATGCAGATCAAGTCTTGACTACCAACGGCTTGGGTGTGTTGACCTGGGAAGATCAAAGCGGAGGCACTGACACAAATCTTGGCAACACAGATCAGACTTTGTCTGCAGATAGGACGATAGAGATGGGAGGTAATGACCTGATCCTTGAGAACTCGTCGACTGAATACGCTAGAATATCTTCGGTTGGAGCTATCACTGGTACAAGAACGGTTACTGTCGATGGCCTCCCCAGTGGCGCAGGCCAGATTAAGTTAGGTGATGTAGACAGCAGCAGCTTTGTCACTCTTACTGCACCGTCAGTATTGACGTCAAATGTGGACCTAACCCTCCCAACCGAAGACGGAACAAGCGGTCAAGCCCTTCAAACCGATGGAAGTGGTGCTTTGTCTTTTGGCGATGACAGGGCTTTCCCTAAGCCATTTGCAACTCTAAGTGGAAGATTTCAGTTCGATGCTGATGATGACAACAGAACCATAATGTGTGGTAACTCATCCTTTGGTACGAACTACTATATCTGGAGCACAGAGATTTTTGACACCGTCTCTTCTGGTACAATCGACACAACCACTCAGGGTATATCTAACATCAATGCTGGATCGTCGTTTAAGATGCCTGAATCGGCTAAGGTTGTGTGGAATTTCCAGCACAGACCAGTCAACTCTAGTGGATACTCATTGGATTACAGAGCTCAAATATGGAGTATTAGTGCGCTGCCGTCAAGCGGAAGCCAGTCTGCTTGGACGCTTAGGGCTGATAGAGATTTTGTTTCTAACTCCACCACGCAGGGCTGGCTTACGGTCGCGGTTAACACGACCTCAGAGATACCTGAAGGTCATTACGTATTGTTCTGTGTAGGCCTTGACAACGAGAGTATTTCATCAACAGCATATTTGGTTCAACAGGGAATTGTAACACTAGACAAATAATGGCTAACAATCATATTCAAGAGCTAGATAGCTCTGCGACAAATCAAGAAATTATTGACAAGATCAATGAGATTGTTCGAGCAATAAATACTGATCTATGGGGCACTTTTTCTTGATTACATTTGTATTATGGATGTAAAGAAGAAACTAAAAAGATTTGGACTCAAAGGTTTAAACAAACCCAAGAGAACTCCTGACCATCCGAAAAAGTCTCACATGGTTGCGGTAAAAGACGGCGGAAAGGTTAAGGTCATTCGCTTCGGAGAGAAAGGCGCCAAGACTGCAGGTAAGCCAAAGGCTGGCGAGTCAGACAAGATGAAGGCCAAGCGTAAGAGCTTTAAGGCGCGTCACAGAAAGAATATAGCTAAGGGTAAGAGTAGCGCTGCTTACTGGGCAAACAAAGTAAAGTGGTAAGATGAAGGCAGTCAAGTACAACAAGGGAGGAAAACTGAAGATCAGCAAGAAGACTATGAATGTCCCACCACCAGATGGATATCACTGGATGGAAGAGAGTGGCAGGTACTACCTCATGAAAGGCGAGTATAAGCCGCATCCTGGCGCCGTAAAGGAAGCTAAGTTTAAAACGGTAGACCATGGGTAAGTCAAGAGTAAATGAAGCGGGTAATTACACAAAGCCTGGTATGCGCAAAAGAATGTTCCAGGCCATTAAGTCTGGCAGCAAGGGAGGCAAGCCTGGGCAGTGGTCTGCCCGAAAAGCACAGCTTCTAGCGTCTAGATACAAGAAAGCAGGCGGAGGATATAAGAACTGATGGGGCTGTCGAAATCACAAAAAAGTCTTCGTAAGTGGACGTCACAGAAGTGGAGGACCTCTGATGGTAAGCCGTCTAAAGGGAAGAAGAGATACTTACCTGATGCTGCGTGGAAAGCATTGAGCGCCAGCGAGAAGGCTGCGACAAACAGAGCCAAGGCTGAAGGCAACAAGAAGGGTAAGCAGTTCGTTTCTCAGCCCGATAAGATCAAGAAG